>JAABUL010000273.1_pt1 | contig 111936 bp, 102 predicted proteins | sample 5559151 | NCBI WGS metagenome assembly JAABUL01 (sample SAMN10711876, study PRJNA513368) | rock metagenome | isolation source: Antarctica rocks | place: Antarctica: Victoria Land, Pudding Butte sud | reverse complement strand
CGATTCGGGTGCAGTTGGGCAAGACGTGGAGGGCTGTGAAGGAGTTGGAGAAGGAGGCGGGCGTGGAGTTGATGGATGAGAAGACGAGGAGGGCAAAATTGTGAAGGGTTTACTCATGTAGGTGTAAGGGTCTTGTAGACAATCTACACTGAACTGGTGGATAGGTACACTTGTCGATGCTTCAAAGTAGATGCCTAGAACTATTCCATTATCATATTCAAACATCTACATTTCCCCTCTCCAAAAATGTTCACCCCGCACACGTCATCCCAAACCTAGCGGGGCATCTTTTCAATTCTCATCTTCCTCCCCCCTCCCCCTTCCCCTTCCCCCACAGAAATGCCCCCACACATCCTCCTCCTGGGCGGCCACGGCGCCATCGCCCTCCTCCTAACCCCTCTTCTCCTCTCCCGCTCCTACCACATCACAAGCGTAATCCGCACCGCCTCCCAAAAACCCGAAATCCTTGCTTTACAGGAGAACCACCCGGGCAAAATCAACGTGCTAGTGCGCAGTCTGGAGGATGTGAAGAGTGAGAAGCAGGCGAGGGAGGTGGTGGAGGAGGTAAGGGCCGGGTGGGTGGTTTGGTGTGCTGGTGAGTTTCGGGTTTGTAAGGGGGTGGGGGCTGGGGATAATTGGGGTTGGCTGATGGGTGCTCGGTGTAGGTGCGGGAGGGAAAGGTGGGGCTGGGAGGACGTTTGCGGTTGATCGCGATGCTTGTGTCCACTTCATCCGCGCCTGCGCCCACACGCCTACTGTGACTAAATTCCTCCTCATCTCGTACCTTGGCAGCCGCCGCTCAAAGGCGCCCTGGTGGAGCGCTGCCGATTGGGCCGCAACGCAGGAAGTCAACGCCGGCGCTCTGAAAAACTACTATGCTGCCAAACTTGCGGCCGACGAGTGCTTGGTAGCCGCCGCGAAAGAAAGGGGAGAGGGATTTCAGGCGATTTGTTTGAGGCCGGGGAGTTTGACGGATGAGCCTGCCGGGGGGAAGGTTAGTTTGGGGAAGATGGGGGCGAGGGGGAAGGTGAGGAGAGGGGATGTGGCGGAAGTGGTGGTGGGGTGTTTGGAGAGTGAGAGCGTACGGGGGTGGATTGATTTGCTGGAGGGGGAGGAGGCAGTTGGGGAGGCGGTGGAGAGGGTGGGGAGGGATGGCGTGGATTGCGTGGAGGGCGAGGATGTGGAGGCGATGGTTGAGAGGTATAAGAAGGGCGGAGTTGCGTAGAACAGAGCGCTCATTAGTAATGATGTATTTCCTCTGATAATGGTTTGATGTGTTATATCTGAATGTGTTTTGTGTGCAAATAGTTCAAAGCCGGGATGGAGGAGCTGGAATGTCTTTGACGAACTGTATATGACCTTACCATTGGCTAAGGGCAATCCGAGTCGAAATTGCAAGGGTGAAAGATGCCCATTGCTGGGTCAGTAAGGTCAACAAAACGATAGGATAAGCACCAAGAGACTACACGAAAACGTAGTATAAAGACGTTTTCCTGTGTTGCGAGGTGCAGAGCACCCTATCTCGAAGTGATACCTATACGGGGAAACGATAGGATTGGCCTCGAGAGGCAACGAGAAGGTAAGTATGGAACAGAGAAGATTTTTTTATGCTGTTGTGAGGTGTCGAATGCCCAACCTTAGGAGCCACATGAGAAAGCGTAGAAGTTACATTCAGAAGCAATCAAAGAGTCCCTGCAGTCACCTAAACGGCTGGCTATTCGTCGGCCTGGTCGCTTCGGTATGAATGCTTTCTCCCTTCTTCAAGATTCAATGCAGCAGCCAGTCCATCGCACAGAGGCAGGTAGCATTAAAGGAATCGACGACCTAAGAAAGTAAGACCGTCTACAAGTATTTCTGTTTGAGTTGTGGAAAAAGTCTAGGCTTCCAGAGCTCTCACCGACTGATAAGCCAGCATTGGAAGTTTATTGGCCATGGCAATGGTTCATACATGTTTGCCAATCAAATACGTCTGTATGTGACTCACAGTGTGTCTTCCGTTGATACGACCTCCTATTTCTTGATATATTGGTTGATGTCGGAAGCCTAGAGTGGAGCCACTCGTGCCACTGTAGTTGGTGATCGGCAGCATCACGGGACTGCGCGTCAAGCGCGACCTTAGCTTTACGCGAAGATGTCATGATATCAATAGATTGACGCAGAGCGGAGCAGAGCGGAGTTTCTCCAGTAATATTCAATTTGATTTGATTGTGAGGAGATGGTGAAGACACTAGGAATCCCACCCCGCGCTCCCCGCGAGGATAATAGCATCATTGACTAAGGGCTAAAGCTCGAGTGAGTATCCGATCAGCAACCATGGGTATTCCTCTCGTGATACAGGGGTTTTCGGCCATCACTGAAGGCGAGATCTTAGAATGCCATGTTCAACCTTGAACCTATTTGAGCAGTTAATGATGTAGTTTCTGCTCTTCTCTGCAAACTTGGCGCCTGCTATTTGGCTTCAACATGTGAACCGCCGGTACCGATAGGTGTCCCCATGTTCCTGGATCATCTACTTGCCAATATTAGTGTTTTACCCATGCAATTAGCAATCTGCTGCCTGATTGATCATGGAGATTCAAGGAGATTCGACGTCATGGTGGAAGCAGTTGATAGGTGAAGCTCATCCTTTACAGGCAGCATAGCTATTAGATCATATTGATGAAGGCAGCAAGCAAGATCTACATTACCTCATTGCCAGCTCCCACCTTTGAGCATATGGAGAAATATATATTACCTTGATATCCCCGTTGATCTTTCCTTCTATCACTAAACCATTCCGAATCCAAGACAAAACAACATTTACCAAATTCCAAAGAAAACTTCTCCCACCTTTTCACCATGTCAAACCCAGGAAACATTGTCGGCGGTCACAAGGCCAACCTCAACAACCCAAGTAAATCTACTTGCGATTTGCGATTCTCTTACATCGCTAATGCCTGTATAGACACTTCCGAAGAATCCAAGCAACATTCTAAGGAGGTCCTCGACAATGAGTTCAATGGTGGTGATGTCGGTACCGGTGACGCCAACAAGAATCCCAACAATGTAGCTGGCGGTCTCAAGGCGTAAATAACATTCTCACTTTTAGATTTGGTTGATGTTAACCATATCTCTTTGGTACTACCAAGAATCCTAATGTCTCTCAAGAGGCCAAGGACTCTGCGTCAGAGCGTCTTAAGGAAATGGGACAGTAAATTCGAATGGCTTGGAATGACTGGAGAAATGTGGTTTTTGTCAGGCAGTAACACGGTCATTTGCTTACTATGGTCAATAGTGATAACTTCTTATGAATATGAAAATTTCATATCAAAATACCAAACAGGAATGCTGCACCAGTTTATGCAGATTCGGTTCATTTGTAGTAGGAATCTTTCAGAAATTAATAAACTGGAAATACACTCTAAATCCTTCCCTCGTTCCGTTCTATCCTAAGGTATCTAGAATAACATCAGCCGAAACTTGTTCAAATACGAATCCATTGTCTACGCAGTGTTCATTCTTGTACTGCCTTGGCGATCTTACTTTCTCTTCTATGAAAAGCTCCAGGCACATTGTGTACAACCAGCAATGGTTAGGACGCGTCGAGTAAAAGATATCTTGTAAAGATCCTGATAAAGGTTATTGCCAGCTTGCATAGGGCTGACTAGCGCAAATCTCACTTGATGCTGTCAGACCTTTCTCTCCTTCCTACCTTCATCGTTGCCACGCAAGCTGGAGAAGCAAAGCGCAAGAACGGCATGTCGTTCTTCACAGCCTGTTATGCACGAAGACATAACGAACTTTTTCTAGTTTGGCAAGTGACCAGTCAATGTTCGATTTGAGCTCCATGACACTTCCCCTTCCCCGCCTTCCCGGAGATAGGAGTCTTTATTTGTTCAAAGACCGGGCCTTTTCAGATCGCTATGCTATCTGTCACTTGTCCCCTATCGAAATAGTGCTGGCTTGGATTCGAACGTTCAGAGATAGATTCCTTCACAACTCTACCGTTAAGCAATCAGAATGGGCCTCGATGGAGTGCCCGATACCATGCTTGCCGCCCAAGTGGTAGAGGTATTACCAAGAACCCAGAACGTTCTAAACAAGAAGCCCCAGTTGACATACCTTCCGACTACAGTTTAATAAACCCTACCAAATCCATGAAGTCCCCACTCGTTCCAAGCTCAATGACTAGGATATCCTCCTTAAAACCGCCGCCGCCTCACTCTGCCACACAGACACCATGGTTACCGCCGGCGGTTTCGGCACCAGGCTCCCTTGCATCGCTTCCCACGAAGGCACCGGAATTGTAGTCGCCGTCGGAACCGCAGTGTCCAACTTCCAAAAGGGTGATCGAGTCATGGCTGGCTTACCGCGGAACCGTTGTGGACATTGCCATGATTGCCTGGGCACTGATAATTATAAGCATACTGCCGAAATGTGGAGGGGTATGGAGGTATTACGTTGGATGGAGCCTTCGCAGAATACATGATCGCTGATGCGAGGGAGTCGAGTAAGGTGCCCGATAGGGTGTCTTTCGAGACTGCGGCTCCGCTCGCATGTGCGGGCGTTACGGTGTGGCGGGGAGTTCTGCAAGTGGATCTGAAAGCGGGAGAAACCGTTGCCCTTGTGGGAGCTGGAGGGGGCCTTGGTCATCTAGGATACCGATTCGCGAGGGCTCTTGGGTTACAGGTTATTGGGATCGATGCTCGGGATGAAGGGTTAGAGCTTGCCAAAGCCTCGGGAGCAAACATCGTCATTGACGCCAGACAAGGGAAGATAAAGTTATTGAAGAAGTTCAGAAAGTCACCAACGGCATGGGAGCTGACGCCACCGTCAAATGTGAGTGACAACGTGGAAGCCGTCGCATTAGCCTGCGCAGTCACCAAAATGCACGGCACGATGGTTCAAATCGCCCAGCCCGACCTTGTCTCCTTACCCTATCCCGAACTCATATTTCGTGACGTCCGTGTCAATGGGTCTCTGATCTCTTCCCGCTCCGAAGCCCAACGCATGTTGCACGTCGTCGCCGAGCACAACATCACTGTCCAAACGAACCCGTTCTTCGGTCTCAAAGAAATCCCAAGATTGGTGGAGCTAGCACAAAGTGGAAAGATGGCGGGAAAGGGCGTGGTGGTTATTAAGGAGAAGGAGATTGAGAAGCTTAGGGCAGGGAAGGTGAGACCTTGATGAGCTGGTATTCATGATTGTGTGGGATGGTCCAGGACATAAAAGTGAGTCTTACATTCGAAAGTGGAGAATACTGAATGCACTTACTTACATGATCCTGCGTGCTATTTCCAACAGGAAAGAGCATAGTCGCGTTACCCACTAGCATCTATGTATGAGCACATACAACTTACAATTATTGCCGACGGCCTATCGTAAGCCAATTGAGTGAAGACAATGGCTCGTGGGCCATGAGCCTTGAAGACTTCTTTAATATCCCGCGGACCTCTCGCCAAACCATCAATAAGCGTCAGACTTAGGTACCTGCAGATGATGGCATACGAGTACCAGGTTGATGACCTGAGTGCGTCTAATAATAACAATAAAAGCTTCGGGGTTGCACAAGAGGCTTGCTTGCCTTACGAGTCGTGGGGTAACAGGAGAGATACATAGATAAGATAAGGTAGTGCCTGCAAATCAGGGCACGTTAATCCAGGGCAAACAACGAACAGTGTGACGGTGTGACAATTACAGTTGCGTAGTGGGGCAAGCGCGGTAGATCATCGTCGTTCTTAGCCGCGAATGCGTGCTTCCTGTGCGCCTGGCTCGCGGAGCCATTGGCTCTTCTCGTCTCAGCATCACGTCACCCCTTTCCATCTTTCCATACCCGGCATGACTAGACGGAAAGATGGAGCTCAACGTCTGGGATGATCCGGGAAGAACGACAGTCTTGTCATCAATGGCTGTTTATATCTCCCGCCTTCAGCCCGTGGTGTTTCGTTTTCTGGCACCATATATGAACCGGCGTCCTGGTGAACTTCTGCAAGCCAAGCGTCTCGAAATCTGCTATTGTGCACGACCTCAAGGCTGACTGAATATCAATCGACATCGTCTTTGATTGAAACCGTTCCATTTATTGTTCAACACAAGCACGAATGGTGTATAGCATACATCACAATTCGTAGCTGACTTCAAAGATGTCCAATAAACCCATCTTTGTTGCAACCCATCCTCGAGCATGCTCAACGGCATTCGAAAGAGTAAATACCTGCCAAATGGAATTTAGATCGCGGAAGCTAACCATGTCTCGAGGTGTTCATGACTCGCCGCGACTCCCTCCAATGCGTCCACGAACCCTTTGGTGATGCCTTCTATTACGGCCCGGAGAGGCTTAGTTCAAGATTTGAAAACGATGAGGAGCAGCGTGTCGACAGCGGCTTCAGCAATTCGACATACCAGACGATCCTCGATAGATTTGAAAGGGAGAGTGCTGAGGTCCGAATCATCCCTCCCCGAGTCCTACTTCCCAGTGTGGACACCATTTGCGACCTCTTTCCTTCTTGATTAGCACATGCGCTGTGTTTATGCAATCCTGCTGTTACTCTGCGAATTTTGTAGCTATACACTTACGTCAACTACGTTGGATAGCTCTGGCTTGACCCAAGCCCTCGCTCAGTCCCTCCGGTGGTCTTTTCCTTTAATTGGTTATCGTTTCTGACTTGACTTTACACCAACAATCAATATACACTTCTAATGGCATACCCCATGGACCGCTTGCCAGACAAAAGCAGATATCAATGCACAAAGGGCTGCGTTACTTTGTTTAGCTTTGCTGCTCTACTATCGACTCTGCCGTATTGACCCTCTTTCTACTTGCGATTTCTTTAGTACACTCTCACGCGATGATGAGCTACTCAAGATTTAAGATGACTTGATATGCGGCCTACTTACCCTCTTCCAGGGCAAGCGCCTCTTCATCAAAGACATTACCTATTACTTGGTCCCTCCAAACGGCAAGCCTGCGTCTATTGCCCCTTCTGTTGCGAGAGTCGAGCGTGGTGTCGGAACGACCGAAGCGTCCACCAACGGTGCCTCGAACGGTACCAGCTCCGACGGCGACTATTCGAACGGCACGTTGGCGAAAGGGCATATGAATGGCGCTGTGAAGGGTAATGGGCATGGCCAAAAGATCTCTCACTATCCTTGCGACACAAGTGCGGAGCCTGAAAACCCGACGGTGATCCCTAAAGCGGTTTTGGAAAAGTTTCACTTCACCTTCTTGATCCGTCATCCACGGTCCAGTATTCCATCGTTCTTCCGCTGCACAATCCCCCCATTAGATTCGATGACTGGATTCTACGATTTCATGCCCTCCGAAGCTGGGTACGACGAGCTCCGCCGTTTCTTCGATTATCTACGCTCCGTTGGGCAAGTCGGGCCGGGTATTGCGGGAAAAGAGGTGAATGATGCTAAAAAGAATGGTCATGCTATTACGAATGGCCATGCTGTTACGAATGGACATTCAGGCAAGGTCGATATCTGCGTGGTTGACGCGGATGATTTACTGGATAATCCAACCGGAATTATTGAGGCGTACTGTAAGAGTGTAGGCTTAGAGTATGACCCAAACATGTTGAATTGGGACTCTGAGGAGGATCATAATCAGGCTCGTGAGGCCTTTGAGAAATGGAAAGGATTCCACGAAGATGCCATGGATAGTGGCGAGCTTCGACCAAGGCTCCATGTAAGTTGCTATTCTATTTTCCATTTTGGTTGTAAGGTATCCGACAATCGGCCACTTATATTCCTATTATGCGAGAAAACGTAGTCCGAAAAGCAAAGCTGACTTGTTTGACTGCAAGAAGAAAAAGGTGAAGAGTGTCGAGGAAGAAGACCAGGAATGGCGTGCCAAATATGGCGAAAAAGGTGCCAAGCTCATCAGGGAGACGGTAGACGCGAATGTCAAGGATTACGAATACCTCAAACAATTCGCGCTGAAGGTTTAAGAAATCATGTGAACCTTGTTGGTAACGGCCGCTCCTTTACGAAAGGATCTGGCGTTTTCTTCGACCCTCAAAAGTGGGTCACGAGAGCACCGTTTTCGAAGACGAAAGTGTAATTCAACATTATGCTAGTAGCTCTACCTAGATACTAAAAAAACAGTCTTTGGCGGTCACTGAACAACTCCATACTGTAGTTTACCTCACCAAGTAAACATCACTGTCCTTTCGCTTGACTGTCCCAAATGGACCGTATAAGCTCAGCCCTATTTCTCCTTACCGCTTCAGGTAGCTTAGTCAGTAAACATGCCAACCTGAACTTGGAAGACAACCTACAGATAAAGATACCGTCAGGCGGCATCACATCACACGCCAACAGCTATTCTCCGACCTGATTGTCAGAGTTTCAGTCGCTCCTTATATAAAATTTCCCCAGGGCTCCTCCGACCATCATTTAGATCTGGCATTCCCTTTCTCCTCAAGCTTCCCTCGAACCCGGATACGCCTTTCACCATGCGATTGGCGAGACACTTTCCTTTGTTACTCCAGTCCATCCTCCTTCTCGTTCCCACACTCACGGCTGCCCTTTCCATCGACTGTAAGCATATCCTGGAAGATGGTGTATCGTGGAAATTCGACAAACTCGATGGCCCCCATTCCGTCAAGACGAGCACAGGGCCCTCTGCCGCATCACCATACCTCTACAATACGACATACACTATCGATTTCTGCAAACCTTTGGTGAGACCAAGTGGTGTCCCAAGAAAAGAATTCTGCCCGGGTGGTTCCAGAGGTAAGCTCGGGTGTATCCTAATATAGCTTCGTGAGTAGTACGTCCGCTCTAATGTCTGATCTTACATATAGTCTGCGGAATAGAGCAGTCGATCATACCCGTAGAAGATAAAATAGAAGCTACAAAGCCCATTCCCATAGCAGGCGACTATATAACATCGAGTGGCGGACGCCTTGACCCTAAGTGGAAGCGTCTGAAAACCTCCGATTTATCGGGCGACAAGGGCAAAGAGGGACTTCGGCTGTCGATGGAAGGGAGGAGTGAGAAGGACAAGCAACGGGCTGTTGTGGAATTTTTGTGCCCACCGAAGGACGACGAGAGGAGGCGGCAACGGAGAGATGAAGATGACACAAACGATAACGAAGGTGAAGATGACGGCACAGCTATTGGCGAAGAGGTAGACGATGGGGCGGGCGGCAGGCTGAAGTACGTCAGTTATGAGTTTGCGGGGGAAGTGAAGGTTTTGAATCTAGAGTGGACGACAAGATACGCCTGCGAGGATGCTAAAGACGAGGAAGAGAAGAAGTCGAGCTCGGGACACTGGGGATTTTTCACTTGGCTCATTATCATGTAAGCAATACTTTTCCCAGTTACTAGATCTTCGCGTTTTCCCACTAACCACCTCGTCTTCTCAAACAGCTTCTTCCTCGGAACAGCTGCCTACCTAATCTTTGGCTCCTGGCTAAACTATAACCGCTACTCCGCCCGCGGCTGGGACCTTCTACCTCACTCGGAAACCATTCGCGATATCCCCTACCTCCTACGAGACTGGATGCGCAGGGTCGTAAATACTGTACAAGGCGGAGGCTCGAGAGGGGGATACAGTGCGGTTTGACCTGGAACCGACTTTCAGGGTGGGGGTGCTTCATTTACATAGCGTTTTGCGGTTCAATCTTCTCGTTCTTGGTTGTGTATTCAAGCTTGTGAGAATTACAGAATGATTGTATTGACCAGCAAAAGATTTCTGGCTCTTATCGGCGCTGAGGAAGTGCCAATGGAACAATCTCCATTAGAAAATTTCTCCCATCAGTATTATCGGGCTTGAACTCTGCAGCTTTATCACCAGGTACTTGGATTCTTCCGACTTACACACCCTGCTCAGCACCACGATCATCCGGACCTTGGACGGACAACAGCACGTCCTCATTCATTCCCAGCTTTTCCCGCCATTCTACTCGGGGCGATATTGAATGTTTGGGGGAACAAGCAAATTTTCTAACTGTGAAAGCGCTTGGTATGTCAGAACATTGAGATATGTTCTGGGTAATAGCAGTCCGCACATCTTCTCCACCATCTCGGGTACCATCTTCCCAGATTACCAGATTACCATCTCTCTATCTCACATTGGTTCCCTGCTTTCCTTTTCAGCCCCTCTGCGGGGATAGTCTGCGGGAATAAAAAAAAGCGCAAAGAACTCTTTCATCCTTTTCTCGGGACGTCGTCTCTCATCCAAAACCATCCAGCTCCCTTATCCTCAGCGTCTCTTCCAACCCTGTCAACTACTTCATACTTACAATCTCCTCGTCATCCCGACCCTTGCTTTAACAGTACGCTCCCCAACCGCCGCGCTTTCATCCCTCCCCGTCCGTCAACCCATCTCCCTCAGGAGTAATCATCTGTCTTCTGAGGCGAACAACGCCTCCCCGTACCTCCAGACCCAAGCAAGACTCGCAATTAAACCCTCATTCCCCCACCATTATCTTTTACAGATATCCTTCTTCACTCATCCATCAACCTCATCACCCAGTCCTGATGCCAATACTGCAAGAAACCCCTTGGAATGGTTCTATCGGGTGGAAAGGGTTTGAACGGGTGTTGAGGGATTGCTTGAAACGGGGTGGAGGTGCTTGGGTCGCATGAGATGTTTATCTATCACCGGAGGATTGACTGCAATTCTTCCTTCTATAGAAAAAAAAGGAAAGGTAGAACAAGGATGGCGGAGGTAAGGACGAGAGGAACCCGAATGCCAAACTGGACATTCCCATAAGATTTACAAGGCCGAGCAGAGCGAAAATTGGAAAGGGTTGTAGTAAGAGGAACGGAATTGGACAAAAGGAAGAAAAAGTGAAGACAAGAGCTGGAACGCGGATTAAACCGACAAACAAAGGAGATCCGAGCGTTCATAGCTTTTAACCAAGGGAATGACGACGACAGAGACGAAGGAGACAGAGCTTGGAAAACACACGGGGGCTGGTGGAGATATTGGTGACGTGCCTGAAAAGCGGGAGAGAGTGTTTGTTGACGTCCAAGGGGGGTATGTTTTAAAGGGATGGAGTTGGCCCGAAGAGAGGGGGAGGGCCGGCTTTTGGTGTAGAGAGGAAGTTGTAGTGGGGAAAAATTGACAAGGAAGCGCTCACAAAATCCTTTCCTTCCTTCCTCACCCTTCAATCCAAAATACCGTACCCATCCCGGAACGGAAGACTTGCCCCCGCCGCCACCATCTTCGGTGGGGTGTTTTTTCACAATATTGCAAAAGCATTTTTTTTTGGCTGTGGCGATTTTGCTTTTTTTGGGAAGGAGGGCCCGGGGGGCGGGGGCGGTTTGCGTGAGGGAGAGGTTAGAGTATGTATGTAGTAGAGATCGAAATGGGCAGGTTGAGGAGACGTGGTTGTGGAGTGGAGGGGGTGGGAATGGTGGGTAGAGAGTTCTTGGAAGAGGGGGTTCGATTGGGAAGGTGTATCTTCTTTGATCGAGCAGTGTCATGCACGAACAAACAAACTGCTCAGTCATAATCGTAATATGTTCATTTCGTATGTACTTCAGGCATGCGTCTGTGCCCAGCAAACTCCGTGCTCTTATTTTTGCATTTTCATAACCCGTCGTCATTTTGTACCACATAAGACTCCGCTCTCAATCATATAGATCCATATCCGCCGTCGTGTCCTCCAATGCCAGCACCGCATCCTCCTCGTCAAGTTCATCTTCCATATCCTCGTCCGCGTCCATTTCGCTATCGCTATGGTTTGGCAACACAGTAATCCTCCCGTCCTCCATAACTACTCTTGCCACTTCGCCGTCCTTGATGCTTCCCCTTAGAATAAGCACCGCAAGTCGGTTCAGCACTTCCTTCTCGATTAAGCGCGCAAGCGGGCGAGCTCCATAGGCGGGCGAGTAGCCTGCGCTGCCGAGATAGTCTTTGACTTCGTCGGAGCAGTAGATCTTGACCTTGCGGTCGTTGGAAGCGAGACGCTTCTGGATCTCTTCGAGGCGGACGTCGACGATTTTGCGGATTTCCTTGCGGGTGAGCCGGTTGAAGATGACAATGCTGGAGATGCGGTTGAGGAATTCGGGGAGGAAGTAGTTGCGCAGACTCGTCATGACCATTTCCCGGGTTGTGGGGTCGATCTTGCCATCGGCGGCGTTTTGGCGCGCGAGATATTCGGCGCCGAGGTTGGAGGTCATGACGACGATGCAATTTCTTGCGTCGACGATACGGCCTTGACCATCGGTGATGCGCCCGTCGTCCATGAGTTGCAGCATGACGGTAAGAACTTCTTTGGCCGCCTTTTCAACCTCGTCAAAGAGTAAGATGGAAAAGGGACGACGACGGAGAGATTCTGTGAGTTGCCCGCCAGCATCGTGACCAACGTAGCCTGGTGGGGCGCCAATCATTCGACTCAGTGAATGACGCTCTTGGTATTCGGACATATCGAAACGAATCATTGCTTTCGGATCGTCGAACAAGAACTCCGCGAGAGCCTTGGTCAGCAAGGTCTTACCAGTGCCAGAAGGACCGCAGAAGAGGAAGCTAGGTGGTTGATTGGGGTTGCTTAGACCAGATCGCTGTAGTCGCATCGCATTTGAAACAGAAGTGACAGCTTCCTTTTGGCCCACAACTATCTTACTAAGAACCTTTTCCATCTGGAGCAATTTATCTTTCTCCGATGCTTTTAACCTCGTAATTGGAATGCCCGTCCACCTGGAGACAATGTCCTGGATCTGCTCTGGTCCGACCGAGTCAGTCAGCATAGCTTCGCCGTCCCCTCCGCTACGGGCGTAGAGCTCCGCGTCGGCACGGGCTCGTTCTGCTTCGAGCTTGTCGATGCGAGCTTTAGTGTCTGGCATAGCGTAGTAGAGGAGATCTGAAGCTGTCTGGATGTCCTTGTTGCGCTCGGCTTCCTCCTGTTTCACTTTGAGTGAGTCGTACTTGATTTTCGCCTCCTGTATATCTTTGCTCCGTTGCTTCTCGCTCTCATACTTCTCACGTAGCGGTTTGAGATCTTCTTCGATGTTTGCGGCTTCGGTACGTGCCTCACCCAGCCGAGCGCGAGCTGCATCATCTTTCTCACGTTCAAGCGCGTGAATTTCAATCTGCAGTTGACGTAGCTTACGCTCCATGTTGTCGAGTATCTCCGGTTGAGACTCCCGAGTGACGCGAACTGCTGCTGCAGCCTCATCGATCAAATCGACAGCAGAATCAGGTAATCGTCGTGCGGTAAGGTAGCGGGCTGCGAGAGTAGCCGCTGCGATGATGGCCCCGTCTAGAATGTTGACACCGTGGTGGACCTCGTATTTCTCTTTCAGCCCACGAAGAATGGACACCGTCTCTGGGATGCTTGGCTCCTTCACCAAGACCTGCTGGAATCTCCGTTCAAACGCTTGATCCTTTTCAATGTACTTCCGGTACTCGGCCAGAGTTGTAGCACCAATACAGTGCAATTGACCCCTAGCAAGCATGGGCTTCAGTAGGTTAGCTGCATCCATGCCGCCTTCTCCACTTGAACCGGCGCCCATAAGTAAGTGGATTTCGTCCACGAAAAGAACAATCATTTCTTTAGAATCCTCGATTTCCTTTAGCACACCCTTCATCCGTTCCTCGAACTCTCCTCGGTATTTGCTTCCAGCGACTAGTGATCCAACGTCAAGCGATAGTAGCTTGCATGCGGCAAGATTGGCCGGGACATCGGCGTTGACAATTCTTGAGGCTAGCCCTTCGACGACCGTGGTTTTCCCAACACCGGGCTCTCCAATCAAAACGGGGTTGTTCTTCGTTCTTCGCGACAGAATTCGAATGACTCGTCGGATCTCTTCCTCTCGGCCGATGACGGGATCTATTTTCCCCTCTCTTGCCAATGAAGTCATATCGATTGTGAACTTCTTCAGATTCTCATTCTCCTGCTCAGAGTCGGCAGTCTTCGTATCGACGCGCTTTGTCCCTCGAATTTGTTGTATCGCGCTGTCTATGAGCTTGGTATTGGGGATGTTTGCCTCTGCTAGGCATTTCTGTATCGAAGGATCCTGGGCTAACGAGGTAATGAGGTGGTCTATCGCGATAAAGCTGTCTTTCTGTGTCTTTTGGAGTTCGCTTGCAGCGCGAAGCACCTTTGAGAACTGCGGTGATATAGAAACATTTTCCGGGGGTGGGTCTTGACTTGGCAGTCTGACAAGAGCTTTCTTCATAGCGCGGTCGAGCATTTGAGGGTCACCATGGGCGCGTTCAACGACTTGCTTGAATAGCGGAGCGGACGACCCAGAGTGGGAAGCATTCATAGTCTGTTGCTGATCTTTTGACTCGTCGATTGGGGGATCGAGGAGGGACACAGCCAGATGTAAGGGGAGTATTTGAGAGTGAGCATATTGCTGTGCGAGTTCGTGGGCATCGGCGAGGGCCTTCTGCCCTCTATCGGTGAATTGCATGCCCGAAGTCATGTTGGCGGTTGTAGGATGATGATATGAAGGTCTGGTCAATTGGAAGATCAAGTCGTAGTGGTCGAGCTATTATATTCGAACAGACTTCGAGTGCAGTGACCAGGAAATCAAAAGAAAGATTGTGTTGAGTACTACCTATGTACCTACCAGAAACTTCACCTGCTTTCTGGACTCTTCTAACGGAGTTCGGTCCGCCCACTTGATAGGGCTGGACCCCCGCCCCGCGTCACACTCGGGAACCAACCCGAGGCCTGTCATGGCCGGAGGGGACCATGGTCCGTCGCTTCTCACCGGATCACATCGATGGCAAGACAGTCAAGAAAAGAACATCGCGACGAATGTTCTCAATTGTCCTGGGTATCTCTATATAAATCTCAAAATGCCGCCTGCTAATTGGTAGAGTGACGTCGCGTATGCCGTTACCAATTTATTGAAAGTACTGATGCTTGTAAAGTACTATGACGAAGATTATATTGCTTCGAATAAGCTTTCTTATAGCATCGTCATAGCCATTGCTAACATGACAGCAATCGCACCCATGGCTCCCTCCCCTGATCCACCAACCGCCTGCACCGCACCTGCGTTGTGTGTCTGGTTTGCTGCAGTAGCACTTGCGCTGCCGGAAGTGGATGCAGAAGTACTGCCCGTACTCGTGGCGGAGCTTGAAGATTTGCCGCTGGTGGACGTCGCCATTCTGCTGGAGGTCGAGGATGAACCTCCAGGGGCAGCAGCTACACCAGTAGAGCTTGTCGATAAGCCACTGGAGGTCGAAGATGCAGTCACGGAAGAGGTAGCAGTGGCAGACTGCTGGCCGGAAGCTGCGGCGCCAGCGGTGATGACCACTGGAATATAATTGATCTCTGACGCGGCGAGAGTGGTGGTTGATACAGCTGGCATGTTGGCGGCTGAGCCGATCGCGGAATCAACACAAACGGCGGAGGTGCTGCCTGAGACCGCACAGCCGTTGTCCATGGTGCTTTTTCCTGTTAGCTGGGCTTCCACCTTGGGAAATGGAGAGGTACAAGTCTTGCGCGGCAACTAAGAGGTGCACTGTCGAAGGTCCATCAACGATCGTGAAAGGTTCTGGGAAGCCGCAGTTGTTTGGATCGGTTCCCGGGGGGCATTGGACTGCATAGGTAGTTGCCGGGCCGCTCTAGAGGTTGAGGGTTAGAAAAGGTTGGCACAGGAAGTTTCGTAAGCGTACCGAACCCACGACGGAGCCCACCACGCTATGATTGCCCGCTCCTCCGGGGGCAAACAGTGAGACCGTGGACTGTGCTGAGCTGAAACCTATCAGGGCCATTGTTGCGAGGGTAGTGGCAATCATCTTTGATATTATTCGGATTTATTAGGGGAACGTAGGTAGTCTAGGTAAGCTGCTGTCAAAGAGAGTGTGGAAGAAAGGTGATTAACGAGTGAAGACAGGAAACCAGGAAAGAATGACTGCTGCCTCGAGGTAATATAGGAAGAGAAAGATAACACGAGAGGCGGCGTTCGTAAGGAGGCTGTAAATGCCATGCTACAGACTACAGTACTACTGAAGTAATTTCGGTTTAAAATTAGGGGTAAGATATGCAGGTACGATTTAGCGCCAACTTCCGTCAAGCGAGAGCATCTCGACAACAACCGTAAGATGATATTAAATTGTTGCATTTCAGCTACGATGTTGCTTGTATAATCCATAATATCTACGGACTGTGTCCACTACATATAGCACCAGAAAGTTCCATTCTTCTATTCTGCTCGTCCTAGACACAAGTCGTCGATATCCGTACCCCGCACTTTCGCTCTAAGCGAAGAATGAGCGAAAGTGCGGGGTATGGATACCAACTCCGCGTCTTGCGACATCTTGCTTGATCTCTCATATCAATTTGGCGAACACTTACACAGCCCGTTGTTGATCGGGAATATTGTGTTGTTACTATTTCGGTCAATTCGGTCGCTTGTCTCTGTAGACTGTTGGAAATAGGGGAGTTGGTAATCTCCGCTTCTTAGGGCTGGTAGAGCTGGGGCCCGTTAGTAGAGTTATCACCTTCCACCTCCTAGATAGCCTCCTAACAGCAACAACCAAAATACCAATATGCCCCCATATGACCTCGTGTTCCAACAGTCTCCGAGAGATCGGTATCTGAGCCCTCCGGTTTCCCCGACGGACTCAAAGCTCAAGGACCAAGGTGCACTTCTAGGACTTCATAGAGACTTTCGTGGCTGTAATGTTCATCGCCCAGCGAGGCTTTAGACCGCTTGAGAACAACGTACTCAAGGTATATGGACTCGCTGATAGACCTCTCATGCGATGGCGGTGCGATATTTCTCAACTTTAAAAGACACTACGCTTTCGAACATTCTGCGGAGCTGCTTCTTTGCTCCGCAAGCGTCCTGGCAGTGAATCTTCTGGAGAAGGTAATTGCGGCATAAACATATTGCCCCTTTAAATTGGTCACAGTGATTGGCCTTTGCTTACAAAGTTGCTGTATCGAATTCTGAAAACCGATGATTGTGGCCAGATCTACCACGCTTTTTGTCGGTATAGATTTGACTCCAAAGCTTGGACACTGCTGCTAAATGATTAAATCTCATACCACAATGCCGCGAGTATATCTAAGCCTGCTGAAACCGGATCCCCTAAGTACCTTACTGTTTAGCAATATACCTCCTGATATCACTTATTCTGCTGAGACTCAAGACTTTCTTTACAATCAAGAATTGAACTACACCACGTGTTCCCGACGTCCGCTTATTTTCAGATAGGAGCGTCAAACAGCACATGTCCATGAGTCATTAGACACTTGTAACACCCCAAATCTCTCCAGAGTCGGATTCAGGTTCATAGCAACATAAATCTGTCTCCCCACCTTCCTCAACTCATACCCATATCCAAACCTGGCCTAAACCTCCCAGCAACCCTCTTAAATGCCCGGCTAATAAGCCCACAAACATCCAGGCTTTCCTCCAGACCTCACGCTTTGCAATCTGCACAGCTACCACAAAGTCTTCAAAGCATACCTAGTTTAACAGCGAGACTGGAATGAAGGCCCTTCGTCTTGGTGAGATTAAGGAATTTTAGGCCTAATCCACCGGTAGTGGAGGTATCTCGTGCAGGTCAAAGGGAGATACCCTCTATAAGCAGATATAAATCTTCTAGCTGAGGTTTGTGTCACTCATTCGTTCAGTTGTTACGGCAGAAACGGTGCAATTGCAAAAAGACACCCAATATTATTGGCACAAGGCAAGTATGTTCACAGCATCAACGGCTCACATTTCTCAGGTCGATGATCTTAGCATATTATCCAGTTCTAAGAGAAAGTGAATCGCCTGAACTCAAGAGCATTCACGTCATCTACTCTTGTGTATCCTACCCTCCCCTGTGCACCTCAGCTATCCCCACTATGATGAGTCCATCTCATAAAACGTCTATTACAAAAGCGAACAAGCATAAAACACCCATGTCTCACTGCGCTCGCTCGCTACGTGCAAAGATGGTATCCGAAAGACCGCTATAGACTTGAAAATCAATTACCTTCCTTAAACAAAATTTTCAGACAATCATACTCCGGACCAGCAACCATGAATCCTGCTAATCAAACTCGAAGAGAGCCTCATCTAGCGCCTCCGCTGTAGGAGATTCACCTAAATCTTGTGTCACTGCGGGCGGTACGTCTGACACGGACGGCGTGGATGCCGACTGTGAGTCTGGCGAGGATCGCGTGGGTGAAGACTGCACATCCGGCGATGAGTGCGCTGTTGCTGAATTTGAGTCTGTCACTGACACGATAGGTGTGGCTGCGTTTGTAATCGAAGCATGACTGCTGAGGATGTCTCCCACAAAAGCCCCGGCACTCGTCATCGCCGCCGGTGTGATCGGATATGATGGCAGCGGAGGATGTATTGATCGCCCAAGCGAGCCCAGAGAGAGAAACAAGACGAGGATGCTGAGACAGCAAATTGCAATATTCCGCCGATCCTGAGCCGCAAGGTAAACGTAATTCCGTAGCAGGGTCCAGAGGGGTAGGTCTTGCTGTCGATGCCTTTGCCGACGGGGCTTTGGTGGAGGTGAGAATGGCATCGTCTCTTCAGTCAGGCCATCGACGTACGCCTGTGCACCTTCACCGTATATCTCCCTCATCCTCGCATCGTCGAGACCGGTACTCTTTCCACTACTCTGAATTACTTCTTCCTGCTGTACGTGGCTTTGCTCCATAACATGCCTTTCTTCCACCTCTTTCCGCAACTCCAATTCTCTCTTCATATCCTCTTCCATCCACGGCAAGATCTCCACATCTACCCTCTCCATCTCCCTCCACGCAGCGCCCCAAGCGCCAGCCCTCATCAGCCCATTTGCCGCATACAATTTGATATCCCACCTTCTGGTCCCTGTGCCGCTTCCAAACCGTCCATCTCTCACTCTTCTCCCGCAGTCGTCGCAGATGTCCGCATCATTGTCGTCTTCGTCGAAGTGATCTGCGTCGGATTCGGCTAGGTCGGCTTCTTCATCCGGCTCAAGATGGAAATGGCCGCATTTGAGAATCCTCGGTAATTTCAGCTCTAGAGACTCCAGCAGCCGCTCTTCAAGTAGATCGTAGTCTTCCCGCGGGTGAGGGATAAGAATGCCCCTCTCTAGTACGGTGTCTGTAGCTTTTTCCTGCAGTAGCTTCCAGTTCTCTAAGATGTAGCCAGGTAGTACACTCTCTAATACCTCCGTCGAATACGAGAGCGCAATCGGCAGAAGCGTAACATGAAGAAGCACTAGCGGGTATTCTTTCTTCAACTTCTTTGTCGGGCTGAGCTTCGACGTCGAACGCATGGCACTATGGTGCGAGCGAACCGATCTAGGCGTACCATTGCGCGATGGCGTCGTAAATTTGTATCGCTGTTGCGACGATGGCGAAGTCAGATGAGGCGGAGGCGTAGTTTCCAATTGCATCGCCCGGACAGAGGAAGGATTTCGGAAAGGCGAGCGGTTCTTGGCCGGCGTGTATGGAAAGGACGGCGGTAGCTCACGTTCACTGGGTGGGTATCCCGACTCGGAGAGAAGGACTGAGATTTCATCGTCGGAGTGTTGCGGGGAGGTCTGGGGGGAGCTGTGATGGGATGGGATATCGAAGACGGCTTCATCGGGGTCGCTGGAGTGGTGCGCCGAGCCTGAGATTGACTCTTCTTGATCGTCCTCGTCGAGGTCGTGCTCAATGCTTTCAATTCTTTCCTCGTGTGACTGCAATGATGCGCGTTGACTAAGGAAGTCGTTTGCTTGAGGAGGAGATATTGGGGTGTGGTAGTTTTGGAAATCCGTCACTGATGTGTACTCCATTGGGATTGCTTTGGAATGTGAAGTGGTGACACGGTTCTGTGTAGTTGCTATTGCGAACTGTTACACCAGCCCGTCGAGTGTGATTTCTATGTTTGGGTACCTTGCGTTGTTGGGGCAACGGGCTCGCTTATTCTAGAATAGTGGAAAATAGTCGGTAGAACTATGTCAGTACCCCGGGGCAATTCGCCCTACAGATATGATGGAGTGTTAAACATCAGTAGACTGAACGCGTTCATTGCATATCAACGACAGTCTATTTGATGTTTCCTTTTTCCAATATGCGGTTTGGTGTGAGTTTCTTGATTATCTATTTCATGTTCTACCAGACCCAAGCCCAAGCTTTCCGTACAAATGCAGTTTGGTCAGGAAGTAGGAAAACAGTCCAGTGATTGATGAACAGACAACGAGGTTCGTTGCGTGTGTTTGTGTTGCGTACAATCAGCGAGTGCCGCTCTGGTCAGAATCTTCACCAGCTAGCTCTTGAACTTGATATTTGTACATGAACGAGACGCAAGTGCAGTATCTATCTGGAGAAGAAATAACTACTCTAGAAGCAAACGATTGCTTACCATATTGTGGGACAGAGAAAAGCTTCAAGTCCCGCAGCGGCTCTTTCTTCAAACTTTTGCTCTGAAGAAGCTGTCATTGAGCTCGTGGGGAGGTCCGAAGTTGGTGAACAACAACAAGACTTTCTAGGAAGATGCCGGCTGCCCAACAAAGAAGTGATAGTCTTGCCATGTCGGTGTGAGTAACCACATTTCTCGTCCCAACAATTTGATATGAACGAATAGTCACGTCAATTTCTCGAAAGAGTGTCATCGTCGTTTCGGGTTTAATTTCAAAGCATGGGCCAATAAGAGAACTGAAAAAAGAGCATCTGGTGCGGGCCAACATTAACCCAAACTGCCATTCGTTCTGGTAGTCAGGCTGGCTATCGGTTTGGCTCTAGTTCCCCTCCCCTTGTGGAGAAAGCCATTCTCTCATGGTTGCTATCGATACACAACTTGTGACTTGGTCTTTTAAAGAGTGATTGAGTCTCGTCAAAGATTGAGAACCACCTTCTAGCTGCCACAATCCATTTCATGCTTCTAGCTTCATATTTCCATTTGGAATTCATCATCTAAACGCGATGATCAGTAAATAAGATTCAACCAATGCAGATATCGTGGCTATGAACGAAGTGACCGTCTTGTCACTTCATTTCGATGAATCAGATGTCTAATTCCAATCTAGATCAATATACACTTAGTCTTATTGGTTTCTCTATTGAACACAATCATCAATTCATGTTTAATCGTCAAGCATTTGCAATAAAGAAAATTGGCACAAGCAATATATGGAAAGAATTACCTCGTGATGAACGATGAGCTTTGAGATGAGATTTGTGTACAATTCCAATTTCTCTGTCAGATCATAACGAACTCAAATGAGAAATTGATTGATTGATTTATATCTCACTATCTAGCTATCTATGTAGCTAACAAGAGCATTCTATGTCTACGTTCGAGAAGGAACCCCTAGGGTAAAAAACCTTCCTTTCTATCCTTTCCCACCTTGCACATTGCTCGCTCTGTTGCACCACGTTTCGTTTCTTGCACTGCTCATCGCTCGTTGGTTTGAACCTGTCATGGTATTCCCCAGGGCTCATGGGGCTAGCCTTGCCATAGAGCTGCCATCCGATTATTTAGAGCTCTTGCAACCCACTTTAGCTACCATACTTCTAAACACCTACATATTGACTCTGTACTTTACAGAAACCTCTGCTTATATGTTGCTTCAGCTTGTTCAAGATGAGAAATCAATGACGTACTTCTCGCTCTAACTTTCGAAGGCAAAAAGGGAAATGCCCCGAAGAAGTTCGTGGCATAGCAGACAGCTGTGTCCCTCTGATGATTCGATCGTATAAGAAGCGATTGTGGCCGTCATTGACGAGGTAGAACAGGAATTGTCGAATTCATTCTAGTCGTTGAAACAAGTTTTTAAAGCTTTAAAACGATCGTTCCGTCGGTTTTTCCTCGTAAGAAATAGCACACTCTTACCAAATTCGCATAAAAGATCGAAAATCTTCGAGTGTGAAAATATCATTGTGGTGCGATCTACCTATCGAAGAAGGACTCTTTCCAGGTTCGTTTCCACGAAGATCGCTGCTTTTAGTGGTCTTGGTTTCTTCGTTGTCGAGGTATTCTTGTTCGAAGTTTTTGTTTTTCCTCTCTCTCAATCTTTCCGACTGAATTATAAAGCATTCGCGATAAGTAGGTAGGTTTGAAAAAGGCAACGTATGAAAAAGCCTAATGTGAGACAACCTTGGCATGTTTATTTTCACTTCTTCTACTCGCCAGCCCGACCCATCGATACTTGTTTAATTGTCTTTCGCCTTTTCCTATAATATTATTATTGTTAATAAGAGGTTTGGAATCCTAGTCTTTCAGAGACGGGCGTGTTTTCTTTTCGATTTGTGACCTAGTTTGATATGTCTTTCCCGCCCAATCTTCTATATCGTCGACTTGAGAACGAGGGGAAAAGGGTTGAGGACTTGATTGTTGATTCCAAGGGTTTTGGGCAGGGTTGAAGGATTGCTAGGTGGAGCGTTGGAGAAGGGATGTAAGGGAGAAGGATCGATGGGGTGGGTATAATTAAGATGGTAGAGAATGTGCGTCGCATGCTCAATGTTCGATAGCCTGTCTTTCGAAACTTAGAGTCGATCAATCGAAGCCTAGGATACCTTGAGTCACAGACTATCATCTGGACACGTCGTGGTGACTACATAGAGAATTGGAGAAACGGGATGGGATAAAAGGGGTTGCGCCTGATACGAAAGATTATTCCGTCGAAATGAAGTGAAATTTCACCTGGTTATGGACAGCGAGTTTCTTAGATGAAAATCGTAGTTGCAATTCAATAGAAGCCGTTCTAGTTGTCTATGAAGCATAGTATTACACAACACCCGATTCATCAGTACCCGCAGAAAACATTGGAAAGTAACCTAAAATCTCCCAAGGGGCATTTTCTACTTGGCAATCTCGACACCACCGGCAGCCCCTATTTTGATCAGCAGAGGCCAAATTGACTACAAAAATGGACAAAACTCACCAAGTGCTTTCTTAATATCTCCGTAGATTGCAAACTGAAATGAAGTGAGAGTTCCCACCATGAACTTGAAAACAGTGTTAGTTGACTGCTGGATAATATATGATATTCAAGTAACATACCAGCCTAGCCCCAATACCAGTGTAGCTACCGCGGAGTCCAAGTTCTCTTGCAATCTTGATCAGACGGCTTGTGGTGCCTTCTCCTGGGAGCCCCTTGGTCTTGTTGATCTTGCTCAGCATTGTGTCGGCGGGCTGAGAAACAAGGGCGGCGGCAAAGCCAGCCATCAGACCGGATCCCAAGTTAATAGTTGTCTGCATGCCATTCGAGGCTTTCGACTTGTCCACAGACTGATAAACCATCTCAGAGACTTTCTCGAAGACCACGAATTTAGTCATCGTGTATGGAACCCTTGGAGCATATCAGCCTGAGATAACAACACAGGAGTAGTCTGGCTCACTGTTTGAAAAGGATGGGTCCAAATCCCGAGTAGAAAGCACCAATCCCCTCAGTCGAGGCAATCTTTCCAAAGCCACTCACAAGACCCGAGGCAAATGTAGGCTCGGATACAAGACGAATTCTTGTGGCTTCTAGAGGGCAAAGCGCGATATCGGCAAAGAACTCCGCCAAGGCAGCTGAAGCAAGGTAGACGGCAGTCCGGTTGTTTGATGCTGTCTCGTAGCCCAGATAGTTGATACACTGCTGCTTGAAGAGTTCATATCCTCCAAACTTGAAAGCACCTTGCAAAAAGTACCCGGCAGCGGTAGGACCGAAACCAGTCAAGAGAGCACCCGCGCCCTCCTTGGCAACAACTTGACGGAATCCGCCGATCATGCCTCTGTTGTAGGTAACAGGGTCGAGTTGTATCCGGGTCTTAACCCTGTTGCGGTATACATCAGTCAGCTATTGGGGATGTTCTAAAGTACGCTAACAATCTACCACTTACACATCGACAGGCGTTAGGCCACCGTGGGTAACTGAACAGCATACTGCGCCGGCCAGAGCAAATCTAGAGTACAGCGCGACACCACTAAGCTTTTCAGGAGTCTGAGCTTTGGCATTCTGAACCACGGCATCGAGCTTCGGTAGGCCCGTCGATGATGAAGGCGCTGATGCAGCCATTGTAAAGAATGAAAAGGGGATGAAGGATCTGTAGGTGAGGGTGGGTGTCGGCGATTGCTAGGTGAAAAGTTGTAAAGTGGTTGAGGTAAGCTGTCGAGGAACAAATCTCTAGCGCGGCACGGCTTTTTCCGGATTAAACTCCGAGGGATTTTCAGCAGTCAAGTCTACCTCATCGCTTCCGTTTCTCCGTTGATGAATCTACGGCCTTTCAACGCACATTTGATATCAATTAATAACCTGGAATCCACAGCTACCGCCTTGCCTCAGGGGACCAGTGCTGGGCCGTGTCCCGGAGTCCTTAATTGCTGCATCAGGATTCTTCGACTGGCGAAGTGGATATTGAACATCTCGTGCGAATGCGTTTGATGTCAAGCCCGTTGGTTGCTGCATCACAGGCTACTGCCTTGGGTTCCGCATTGAGATTCGATGGCGACCATGATCGAATGGTCTCCATATCAGGTTAACTGGTGGCAGCCATCTTCACGTCAAGCGGGCCTTTAATATATCACGAACCCACCCAGACAAGGTCAGCGATAGTGATACTACAAGGGCGACGAATTGAATGTCCTTTTAGTACACACTAACATAATGGCCGGATCATGATTGTATAGACTGCAAAGCACACCAATGCTGCTTTGCATCTTCTTTTGCCTTCCCTCGTCTTTGGCCAAGACTTTACTTGTAAAGGCCTACTAGTACTTTCCTCTCTCTCGTAGTTGAGATTGCCACAGCTCTTCTTTCCTCGGCTTCCAATTATGAACAGCAGTAAGCCATATGGTTGTTTGATAGAGCATGTTCTCGCCACTCGTCCCGTGTCCGATATCCCCAGCTCTTTCCAGGCTCAGCCAAAGCTGCGACCCTGGCTTTCTTGAGGCCCAAGTCTGTCCCTTAACATCTGGATACACTTTCTGAAGACTTTGGTTTCTCAGGAAAATAATTCACTTGGAGATATTGCAGGCGTCTCCCACGTTTGCTTAGATGGGAGCACCATCGATTGAAAGATTCTGCAGGAACTCCTATCGTAGTTATGGCAGCTTTCGCCACTACTGTATGCGGCCAAAATTGTTAGACCTAGGCTGTGTGATCCATTCTTCTCACCTGTGCTTGTGGGTGATGTTGTTCAAGCGGCCAACTCTTTCTGCCCTTCAGAGACCACAAAGGACCTTCATGTTTCAGGACACTGTCTCCCGATTTAACTAAGAGATTTCAGTGTCATGCCGTGTCCTTCATGCATTCCAGTAGACGAGTTTAATTCCTTCTTCATACAAGTGGCTGCTTTCTAGGTTACCGTTGTGCAACCTGTCACAATTTCAGTGGGCTTGAAGTAGTCACCCTGGCTGATCGGCCCAGATTTACAGGTTAGGGAAAGATGAAGGAGTTGTGCTGCTAAGCGATCTGAGACAAACTTTGTCAGCAGCCTGGGCCCGCCGTTCAACGGAAGTGGCTCGGGTATGGAAAAGTCATATCTTATCTCTGAGCCTAGGACGCTATCACAGGTCGCGCTTCTGATTGAGATGCATGTCTAAGACAAAGGTAGGCGGAAGGACAAAGTTTTACCCGCCATTCCGACAAAGGCACGCCTTGGGTCGTGATATTGGATCTTGCGCAAAGCCGCGCGGGAAGAAGAGTCTGCTTTACATCTGATTCCCTCATATCGGCGAGTTTAGTAGTCGTTATTAAGGAAGTTCACAGACACGTGCTCGTACCTGGCCCAGGAACGCAAGAGATATCTCGACAACCCGGAGAGCTGCTAGAACCGCTTGGTCTAGGATCAGGAACACTGATGATAGGTCCCCCGAGATCTGGCTGAGCAGAAGCTTGGAAGAACGAACTTATTGGTGGCGCTGTAATAGCAGTATGGATATGGAAAGATTGGTCCCTTGCACCAGAGTCTGTTCCAACCATGGGGTCAAAAATTCTATGGGAGCATTCTGTATCTCGGAATAGGAGTTTGCAATTGGATCTTGAAGTATATTGAAAGTGTCCTTCAGTACGGCAAAGGCAACTCTCAATCATAAAGACCCAATCTACAAAACATAACCTCTTTGTCGAGCCACAACAACGCCTTGTGGGGAAAAGTCTCTGATAACAATTTTATTTCCACATTCGAGCGGGATTTATTTCCTACCTTTACAATAAGTTGCTCTTTGTTTTGGAATCCTCGACCTGGGCGTTTGACTCTCAGCAAAGCGCCTTGATCATCAAACCTTCAAATGTCGTTCGAACAAGAAATTGATAAAAATAAACCTTCCTCTTCCCGCGGAGGGGGGGGGGTTTCAAATTATGTCGAGTAAATATAGTATCAATACCTGGCAAGGCCCGCGGTCATGAAACGACGACACAAGCTTTTCCTGTAGTGCGGACTCGTCTTGTTTTGAACGATGCATGAGTTCAACTAGGAAGCACGAGCCGGGTTCAAACCATTCAAGAGCAGTTCTTTCAATTCTTTGGGGTCGTGAACAGACCACGACCGACGGTTGGTGAGGCAATGCGAATGTCAAGAACCGCCAATTCTTACGATGCGTCTCCCACGTTTCAGATCATCCCTGCCAAGTTCGCGATTATGCAATGCGGTCGTCATCTAATCAATCTATAAACGTCCAATGGGTGGCGCACTCTAGATCAAGAAACGAAACAAATTCATGGGACCGCGAAAAGACTGGCACTACTATGGTTCTTCCAAGTAGCAAAAACCCTCACTGGCATATACACTATCTATGCACATGGGAGGATCTCGACTTTGACTGGCATGGTTGATGTCGCTTTTAGCAGCAAGAAGTTTGCAACGGAGTATCTGGTCCGTCACAAGACCTGGTCCAGTCTTGTTACCCAGCTCGACAACACGAGACTCAGGCAGTTCTCCAGCCAGTCGTATCGGTAGTGACCTTTCAAATGGTCATGCGGTCACACCCGGTTGCTTTGGCCAATGTATCGAACCACAGTATTTTCTCTCCAGGGTAAGATCGAAGATGAGTCTAGGATCAAATAGACAGCATGCCCAATCAGAGATCAAGGCTCATGACTATGATGCTGAAAACAATGAGCTAAGAGAATGAAATCTCGAACGTCGAGTTTCATGGGCACAAAGTAATCAGCCAACAACAGCGAACGACAAGATGAGGACACATAGTGAGTACTCTATCAAGGCTTGGCTTGGTGGACATGGCCCAGACGCCGATTGGAGCAGATGCGGTCAATATCTCATGGCGAGCACGTGTAGAAGCAGCAACAATAATAATAATGGCGTAGCACAACAGGTTTCAGTGAGGGCCTAAGGTGGGTAGGTCCTGGACGATTCGGGGCCATATGGGGTAAAGGTACGTCCCACGGTAGCGTCGAAAGGATCAGCACCGATCGACAGTGATCTCCCCCAATCAAGCTACCGGGATCCGTGGAACATTCTTCGTGCCTTCTATGACTCTTTCGTCTGTGCGGTAGTGCAGGTGTTTCGTCTCTTGTTACTCGAAGCGGTTTGGGCTTGCCGCTGATCGGATGACGCTAAGCAGGGAGCTACAAGCGACCAAACAGTGGCCCAATCAAGACTGGCGCTACGCGTCAATGTGGAAATCGTTTCAGTGCCTTGTGCATGCCCTGGTCGTAATCAGACGAGACCGGAGGTGCGGCTTTGGTGTTTCAGATCTCTCTCTAATACGGACCAGATGGTCACACAAATACCTACGGAATATCCATGGCTAAGCCGCTAACCCGCCACAGGCCGAGCAGTGGCACATTGTGTCGAAGTCTCGCGATTCAACCTTATCTGCTAATGCACACCATAATCTTCGAAACGCTGTACATGGCAGCGTTTCAGGTATTCTTATCTCACTCCCTCCCCAACAGCCATGCACGTTGTGGGGTTGAAGACGGGGAAGCCGCGAGGGCGCCATGTCCCAACTCCCAAACCAGGGCGTTCGTTGGCGTTGTTTATTTCGGGCAAGTGGGAGCGTGAGACGGTGAGAGATGAAGTGGTGAGTGGTGGGTGGTGATTACGGTATGAGTGGTGATTAAGGCACCGCTCCTTAATTCTGCTGATATTCTACGCTTCTTCCACAAGGCCTGCCGACCTTCTAGAGGAAGGCCGATCAATGTTGATCGGAAGCGGAACACAGGCTGCCAAGTGGATGGAGCATCCATCGGCACTACGCATACTCAGTGTGGTGATGGAGGGGCACATTAGTGAAGGATAGGGCAAGCAGGGACATTGCCGGTGGTAACCCGATCCGGCCTTTCGTTGGTGAGACCATAACAATTACTGGGGTCGATTGGCTTGACCATCCTACCACTAGTACGTACTAGCGGCGAAGCCCTTGTCCTTGGCCCCAGACGTGCATCAGGTCGGTAAGGACTGTGGACTGTACTTTGCACTAGTCGACTAGGGTACGTCGTACTAGTGGATGTGTTTTACGCAGCCTTAAAGGTAATGAAGATCCCATCGCTCTGATCCCTGCCGCTTCTGAAGCAACCGACTGCGGTGCTGTGTGTAACTTCGTTTCCCTCCAGGGAAAGTACGGTAAGGTAAGTGGTTAGTGGGTCGTGGACAGCAGTGGCTAAAACAGGGTAAGGGTATCGAAGTGGATATCGCAACTCAGATGACGTTCCCGGACTCTGACCCTGACAGGACGAGAATACTCGAACCCCTGCGACATGAACATGGACATGGGGGAGGGGGGGGTGCTTGTGGTCATCCATCGTCTCTCTCTCTCTCTCATGTCCGCATAAGGTACACCCACCTAGCACTAACTGTGGTACTCCGTCCTCCAACTACCTAACTACTTACTCCCTGACTACCGTACTTTTACACTTGCCCACTACTCACTCGATGCTCGACACTTCGCTCCTTGCTCCCTCCCTCACCAACCCTCCCTTCCCCCCCCTCCTCCCTCCCTCCCCAAAGTCTCTAGCGCCACACGGACTTCTAACAGTTCCAACCCCAATTCCATGTACCCCGCAAGGGCCAAAGATAACTGCATTGAACGGTCATCCCTCCTGCGCCTATAACCATACCCTGGTTCGCCCCCCCGTTCGGTCCTAGCCCGTAAAAGCCCTGTGTATCAAGCCCTGGAAAATAATCACTCGAAAGCTTTGGACGGACGTTGACACTATCAGCGCTCAGCGTTGATCTTCACTTTGTGTTAAAAGCCGCCTCTATATCCTCATCGTTCTCCCGCTTCAACTCTGCCATTGCTCTTCTCCGCCGTCTATTCTCTTAGACGTCGCTGTATTTGTTCAAGCACATGTTTGATAGCGCTCCATTCACGATGTTGCTGTACCACAGACCTGTGCCAGCCAAAATCCCCAAACGCCGTTCTCGAGCTGGTAAGCTTCTTGTCTTGTTCCGTCGTTGGCGCTCTTCAAGCAAGCCGTCCATCATCCATACTGGGACTGACCAATGCTTTGTTGTGGCCGATAGGTTGCGTGCATTGGTACATCACTCCATCATTCTTACGTACTCGATCAATCATACTAACAGGGCCAACAGTAAAGAGAAGAAGAAGAAGTGCAACGAAGAGCGGCCGCAGTGTGACCGGTGCCTTGAAAGAGGTCTAAGATGCGAGTACGAGCCAGTCAAACCCCGAAAGAGGAGGAGGACTGTCTCCAACCCGGAGCACATGGGCATGCGACCACCTACAACGGCGCCTGGTCAGCACTTGGGATTTCATGATAGGCTGCAAGCTCTGCGCCAGGACTCGAGCTCGGGGTCCTCGATCCTCTCCGCCTCACCCACACCTTCGTTGCCGGCAATCGCGGAGAATTGGGAAGTCCACAGCGCACATTCGGTCTTTAGTGACTCGGCCTCGAGCTGCGGTAGTGATACTTTTACCGACATGAACTCTCCGTTGCCTCCCTTCGACGCCCTCGATAGCTATGCCAGGCATAGTGCGCCGGAGCTGGGCGACGTGAAGCAGCTGGCGATGGACCCGTTGGACGGGTTTGCCAAGGATCCTTACGATGAAGATATGGCGACTACGAGGGAAATATTTGCACCTACATCGGCCTTGTCCAGGAGTAGCTCATACCCAGATCCCACGAGTGCGTTCTTGTCACCCAACTCGGGTGGCTCACCTTATGATTTCAGTGTTCCCGCTTTTTCCGAATACACAAGTCGAGAATCCCGAAGAGGCCTACTCGACCACTTTTGCAACGTCTTGAGCCATCTGATTGTTTTCAAAGAAGATTCGGGCAACCCTTTTCGACAGCTCGTATTGCCAATGGCCCAGAAAAGCCCGCCTCTATTAAATGCCATTTACGCCATTTCAAGCGCTCATCTTGAGCATCGTGGACTGCACGTTGAAGAGAGAGCGTTGGATCTCCATTCAAAGGCCTTGCAAGGATTAGCCAATTTAATTGCTCACAAAGACGAGGGAAATCGGGATGAAGTCCTTGCTGTCATTATTCTATTGTTGTATTATGAGGTGTGTCAAACCAAAGACTATATTGAAAGTGGAATTAACTCGTCTATAGATTGTGCGAAGCGGTTCCTCAACGGTGCTGAATAGCCACTTACGAGGCGCCTTGTCAATTATGAGAGAAAGAAGGGGCAAGCGCGGCCCTACCAGTGCTTTTCTTGAACGAGCCTTTCGCTATTTTGACGTTGCTTCAGCCCTCTCCTTTGGCTCCTCCCCCATGTCCGGAACGATCCTCATCCCGAGCCCACAGGAATTTCATTCGATTCACGATCGCTCCGCTATGACAGCAGTCGACACGCTCTTCGGGCTTGTCGCAGACCTATGGCCCATCATACATCGACTGGCAAGCTTGGTCGACGTCAAGCGTAACCTGGACAAGGAAGAGATGGCCAGCCCTGGCCACGACAAAGCCAACAACATGCGATCTGATTTCGAAACCAACACCTCCAGCATCGACCTGGCGCTGCACCAATGGGTCCCAAAGATCCCAGCATCGGTAGTGACGACGGAAAACCCCGCAGATGATTCTCGCTTGCAATCGATCCTCAACAACGCCGAGGCCCACCGGCAAGCGAGCTTCATCTTCCTCTACCGCACCGTTCTCTCCCACGCCCGCACATCCCCCAAAGTCCAAACTCCCACCAAGCAAGCCCTCCAAGCCTGCCTCCGCGTCGTCATCTTCAGTGGCCCTATGGCCGCCCTGGTCTGGCCTCTTTTCACGGCGGCCTGTGAAGCCGTCGAAGACGTCGACCGCAACGTCGCACGAACGGTGTTCCGGCATTTGGAGACGCGCCAGGGTATGAACAACATCGTTACGGCGTGGGAGGTGTGCGAGGAAGTCTGGCGGCGCAGCGACGCCGGCCACGGCGAGATTGAGTGGAGGGATGTTGCGAGGGAGATGGGGAGGGAAGTCATCTTTGGGTGAGAGGGTGATGATTGAGGGCATGAGGGCATGATGGATGATTTTGTATGATTATTGATGCTTGAGCAGAGAGCATGCCGGGCGTTCTGCGGCATAGATGGCATGAACACTCGCTTTTTCTTTTATCTTTTTTGAGCTACAGTAGGTGGTTATGTTTTTCTGAATCTGTACAAAAACACAACAACTACCTATAGACTCGGGTGGTGGCAGGGCTGGCTTGGGATGCATATAGACTTTCTACGCTCACGAGTACTGTATCTTTGCATTATTTTTATCTATTAGACGGGTTTTGTCATCCCGAAAAATCGCGAATCACCATCCATCACCGAAACCCCATCCTTCTCCCACCCCATGGGTATCCATTTCGCAATTCAACAACCCCCCCGGCCAGCCTCGCATACCGTTTCTTAACCCTTGACATCATCTTGCCATGCATCCCATCTACTGCAGCTTTGACTTTTCGCATGCTGGGGTCGATGTTATCGTCCATGTAGTACCGTTATCGTCATGCATTGCGTTTCTGGTTTGATTGTCGTTTAAGCATGTTCTTCTTCAATGATTGTGGGAAATGGTTGGTATCCAGTTTGTTTTCGTTGCATATGAGATTCTCGTATCTTCTGCTGCTGCTGCGGTTGATTACCCGTTTTCTCTTTTAATGTACTAAACGCAGAGTTCTCGCCATGGAGAGAGGATTTAATTCGGGTTGGGCGTCGGAAAGCTCTCGTTTCTAAGAAGTTCAGAAAACAAAGCTCGATATCCTGACTTCCGGACGAACACAGCCCCTTTCTGCAAAAAATATCTCAAGATCCAAACCCGCATGTTCATGGCAACCTATGCCTCGTATTCAAAGCCAATCGTGCCCTGCATCAATTCCATTGTTGCAACATGCAAAGTGCGCTGGCGGCTCATGCCCGTTCCACGTCCACGGCTACTCCCATACGCGAACGTCCAATTAACCCCAGCAGCATGACAAGCTCATCAGCAGGGTTATCCACCCATTTGATCTTTATGATGCCCAGTCCAGGTAGGTGATAACGCGACCTACATCCAACTCCGCGAAACCTTGCTCCTTCGCTTCGATGGACCTTGAAATTATGTTGTGAGTACTCCACCTGGTCACCAAGAACTCTTCATCTACCTTTCCATAAGGGTCTGAACGAATTGAAAAATCAAAAACATACAACAGAAGGGATTCGCTGGTCGTCACCGACCCAACTACTAATCTTCCGATCACAGGCTTGTGTATGGCAGAGCGGACGGGATGCCCATTTCTCCTGTGTCTATGGTCGTATGTATAAGAATTGTTCTTGTTTGGCATAATATTATCTTGTTGGCAGGCTCCCGAAGCTAAGTAGTCGGTGTGGACGGAAGATTGCACTGGAATTTTATATTCTACACCCAGTATCGACTATCTCACTCGCAAACATCTTTCTGCGCTCCCGTCAATTGTTATAGATATTGATTGCTACCACCACCGCTCAAACAATCTACTGCCTTACTCTCCCCTCTTTATATCCCTGCTCATTTTCCCTCTAACCCACAAACCCCCCCCCCCCTCCCCTTACAAAACCCCCATGATCTCTCACCCCTCCAACCCCTCCAACCCATCCAACCCACCAAGACCCTCACCCAAACGCGAGAAGCTCCCTCTTCTCGCACATGAACTATCCCTTCTTCACGAACAGCAGAACCGTGCTTGCGCGAGTTCTGTGCGTAGCCGTGCCGTGGGCCCGCGATGATTCCGGTACCCGGAACCAATCCCCCTTCCCTTCCCTTCCCACCGTCCACCCCACCCCACCCCTTTTCCCCCCCACAACTCGAGCTTCCCCAGCCTCATCTCCCCCTTTTCTTCAAACCCAAAATTACTCCCTTAACCCCCACCACCAAACCCCACTCCCCTCCCTCCCTTCCCCCGTGCAGCACACCGAAATCATCCCATCAGCGGGGTTCGACCAAGGGGATTGATTGATTGATTGATTGGGGGAGAGTGCATAGCCCTATAAACGCGGGAAAGTCAAAAGCCGCAGGAGTGGTTTGGGGAGATGGATTTGGGGTGTGAGACTTGTGGGGTAAAGCGTTGTTTGGCGGACTGTGATATGGGTAGAGGGTTTGGTGTGCTGGGGTTTCGATGTGTGGGGGGGATGGGTTGAGAGGGAGGTGGGTGGGTGGGTGGGGGAGATGTAAGGGGGGGGGGTTAATGGTGTTGGGGGATATAATTATACAAATAGGTTTTGGGGATTAGAGATCTCGCCTCGGGAGTGGGGGGTGCGTAGAGGTGGGTTGTTGGGACATCTTTTGGCCTTTGCGTGGAGGTGTGGTGTTTTGGTCATTTTTGGGGTCCCCTCTGCAGAGTTCTTTCGCGATGGAAAAAAAAAAAAGTCGTAATTGCGGTGCTGGATCTCCGGGAACTGTGGGGTGGCGCTTAAAAGGTTTGATTGGGGATGGGTTGGGAGAGCTGGGTCAGGGGTATTGTGGGATGGCAATGAGAAGGGTGTGTTTTCTTGAGGGGCTGTTGTTGGCTTTTCATCGAGGGCGGAGAGGAAGCGAAAGTCGAGAGTACTTAAAAGAAGCGAGTGTTACACGAGGAGAAATTTTGTTTGTTGGAGCAAGTGATGTGCCTGAGAAGCCATCATAGTTCTCTCAATATTTCAAAGCCCTTCCGGCTAACCACTGACAGATACCTGAGCCTCGGAGCACCGAATGTATCTCCCTTTCAAGAAAGCCATATCCCTGCAATCATAAACCTCTCAACGTCTCACGTCCTCCTCAAGCCGACCACCGACAGATACCTAAAGTGGGCTTGAGACAGTTCTGCTCTTTGGAAGATTGCAAGTCGCCCACAACCCTAGGCAGTCTTCGGAAATCAACCCCAATCACCCCTCAGCTCTCCGCTTCATACCCACAACCACCCCCCTCTTCTCCCACAAAATCCACGTCTTCTGCTCCTCCCACTCCCACGCGCGGCCCTCGCGTTCAATGTCAAAGTGCCACAGCAGCCGCGCGAGGATGAGGCGCATTTCCAGATAGGCCAGCTTGCGGCCGATGCAGTTGCGTGGACCGAGGGAGAAGGGGTGGAAGGCTGAGGTTTGAGAGACGTGGGCGTTGGGGGGAAGCCAGCGGGAGGGGTAGAAGGTGTCGGGGAAGGCAGGGAAGTTGGTGGGGGAGCGGAAGGCGGCGTAGTGAGAGGCGAGGACTTGGGTCTTGGGTAGAGATGTTAGTAAGTACTAGTGACGTGGGGAATCGGAATCAGGGGAAGCGAAGGACTGGGAAGCAGGAGACGTAGCATCAGCGAGATACGGGAAGGAAGGTCTGAGTAGGAAAGAGACACGAAGAAAGAAAAGGTTGCAAAGAAGCGATCCAAGGGGTACAGAATAAAGACTTACACCGCCAGGAAGCCAGTGCCCGTCAATGGTGCCACCACCGACTGGGACTGCGCGAGGAGAGCCAAGAGCTACAGGTGCACAGATCCGAAGGCCTTCGTCAATGACAGCACCGAGATATGGGAGTTTACTGATTGCTTCAAACGTCATATCTGCCGGATGTGTAAAAGAACCGCGGATTTCGTCGACCAGTTTTTGAAGAGTCTCTGGATGATTGACCAAGCAATTCGTGATACCCGCAAGTGCGGTAGCAGTCGTCTCGCTACCCGCTACGATGACAAACGGAAATGTCGCTTCAATCTCTGGTATCGTCATGCCCTTTTCATCGTTGTAGCGTAGGATGTAGGCCATGAAATCGATGTTTTTCTGGTTTGTTCCGCGCTGTTCGAGCCTACGGTCAACTCTGGCCTTGATCATGTCGAAGTGATCACGTCGCTTTTGCGTCACGCTTTTGGGTAACATTAGACGCAAGACACGATCCATGCCGGGCAAATATTTGCAGGAAGCGAACAGAGCGGCAGCTTTGAAGCTTGAAAAGAGAATAGCCACCCAAGGATGATAGTGAGATTCTTCAAGGCAGTGGAAAGATTCGCCAAAGCATAGGTCGCCCATGATGTCGAACGTAACGAAGTTGTACCACTGCCCAACGTCGATTACTGCTTTGGAAGTAGCCGAAGCCGGGACTTTCTCATCAAGGCGGTTCATCAAGAGATCCACATATGATTGTAAGATGGGTTCTTGTAGCCGGCGAGCCTTGTCAGAAAAAGCGTGGGAGAACAACCGCCGGAAACGGACGTGATCAGTATCATTGGCGCCATGGATCGAGTGAAACCCGTTGACCTGAGGGCGTATCCAGATGGGGTTCTTCTGGAAGTCTTTGTTGCCATAGATATCCGAAAATGCTTTTCCGCTGACGAAAGATAGCTCATCTGGAGCGATTCGGACCACCTCACCGTATTGATCATGGAGTGCTTTAATCCGATGGACTAGGTCACCCCTCTGAAGTGCTAGCACATACGGTATGCGAGAGCACGCCCAGGCTTTTGGTCCAGGAAATTGAGCTAAAGGACTGGCATATAAGTTGTACGTTGCAGTACCAATGATATACTGTGAAAGTTTAGTAAGGTGCGCTCAAGCCACGCTCTAGAACTCACCGCTGCAAATACGAGGATTGAGAAGACCAACAGCTTCGAGATCAGCCCGACATTGACGTAGGTTAGCTCCATGACGACCTTCGACCGGTGTGAATGTCAGAGATGACAGCTATAACTAGGGATGAGGACTGTAAGTTCGAAAGCGCTGTGCGAGGGCATTCTTGATCAGTGGTCTTTCTGACAAGGAATTCATTCACAACTCTTCAGTTCCAAACACGGGTTAGGGCAATACTAGGATCTATGTTCAATTTCGTGGCACTTCACTTGAGCGGCATCACCCCTCGACCAAATATCAAAATTTCAAAGCTAGAAGAATAGCAATGAGTAGCTTTAGCCCATGGCTGTTAGTCAGTCCTACAATTAGGACAGTAGCTGGCTGCTCTTTTCCTCATCAGACCGAATCAAACATACGTGGTCGTGAGGCAAAGGGGAACTACGTCTTGAATCACGCTGACTGTACCTTAAGGTCAAGGACAATCCCGTCAGGTGATGAATATGATGGGCTAGATAGAGTAACCGCTTTAGGCTCAGGCTGTCAAATTTAGCGCGTAAATGCCTTTAGAGCGCGCGCAACATCCTCCAGGCCTACACTTTTCGTCAGCTCATAGCTACAACTTTCACTCTCGAAAGCCTCGAGAGTGCATTCATCTGGGTTTAGTGTTCTACGATTTCCACCTCTTCAAGATCTCTTCAAGACCTCGGTCTAACTCGCCACGAACGTTGAAAGTCATATGAAGAAAGTGGACGCATAACATCTATTCTCAAGCCTGTGGCTAGCTTACTGTTGTTCGTATGAATAGACGCACACCCTTTCTATGATCGTACGTCCCTTCTCCATCATTGGTTGATACAGTATGGATTCGATTACTTGGAGAGGACAAACGGCGCAAGCATGACTCTTTCCTATAGGGAATGCATTGATACCAATACGGGCAGCTATAACAGGCAGGTAACAGTCTTACGACAGCTAAGCAAAGAAAGGTACTGAAGGTCATGGCCTCTCAATGCCGGAAATAGAATACTATGCGCTGGCTTCTACCATTCCCTCCAGAACTTTGCTGAGATGGCGAATCTGCGAATCTTTGTTCCAGGAATCATCACAGGTAAGGATTGATCACTTCGGGATTGTACGTCCCTGCCGTAGTACAGCACAGGTCTTGAATGCTATTGCCTGAAGCAAACAGAGAATAGTCAGAAATCGTTTAGGTAGGGACTAACCAGTCAACTCAGAGATGTGCATGAACCTACCACCAGCATCGTACAGGCAGTTGTCGGCTCCGTAGAAGACGTCATCGTACTCAATAGGCCAAATAGCGACAAGTGTGCATCCAGGTTTCACTATATCAGTCCGATCTTTGGGATCAAAACCCGCGTGGATTATTGCGCCTCCGCCATAGAGCACGGCTGAGGTTTGTTTCCAGGTTTGGCAGACCGGTTCATCGTTGACAACGACGCAGCCGCTGTTTACATGCTGCGAGGAATGTGTTAGTGGTGATGGAAGATGAACGTGAAGGTGAGACAGACAAACAACGTTGCTGAGACCATGGCTGCCAAGCCAGCGGATATGAACAGGGTGAGCTTCATGGCGGTGGCGATGATTATTTCTGTATGAGGTCGGGGAATTTTATCCCTACTTTATATACCCGACAGCCAAGCATGAAATTTGCTTTATTTACGCGCACCGAAAATTCTCCGTACACCAAATTTCCTCCATATACGCGCACCAGCCAAGGAGAAGTTTCCGTGACGAGTACGATTCTGTTTCTATATTTAGGAGATTTGCAGAGCGTCGGAAAGTAGAGAGGCAGCGGCATACTAGTGAGTAAGTTCCATACTGAACGCACTGCTAAAGAAAACCAAGTTTATGATGCTTTTGACTAAGGTGTAAGATTCTCATTTCGATACTAAAGAAAGCGGAAGAATCAACAGCATATTTGGTTAAGATTCTGGCTAACCTATTGGTCTTTCATTGACTCAACTTCTTTTACGCTTTTGCCCTGACAGGGCTCGATGATTGATGATAGAGACTTACTAGTGGACTATTCTTATCTTCTATTTCATTTTATAGCTGAGGCTACATTGACGACCTCTAGTATATTAGAACCTGAGCACTGCGGTTTATGCGTAATGGTTTCTTTTCACATTGGGCGGCTGATAGTGTCCTTCTCGGATAGGAAACCCCTCTTCTTTTGTTTTAACCCAACACAGATGTTCTGACGTTGTTTTGGGATCATATGGTTACCCTGAACAGTTCCCTAGTCTCCTTTGACTCTTCAGGTTGTACAATTGGGCAAGGCATCATGCACATTGCGTGAGCCATCGGCATCTGATATTCATGAAAGTCTCTAATACGCCAGACTTGCGGCGAGGCAAAGCGTATCAATCCCACCTGGACTGAGATTGTTAGCCAACGGTATCATTTGGATTTCCGGAACCCTCTGATGATCCTTATGGCCATTGATGTTTCTTTCTGTATCTGTACCTTAGGAACCATTGACAGAGAATACTCACCTCATCGCGGCCAACCGTTAGCGACGCGTGGCCCCTGTCACACAGATTTAGTCATTGGCCAGAGAAACTGTAATCAAGTCCATCTGATGTATATGTGCATCCCTAATTAGTGCCTCTGGGCTCGAATAACGGTGGGTTACTTTTCTAAGCTTGCGTTTCTGGCCTGGATGACCCATTAATAATGGCCATGGAATACACAATGAGACACGCCTATCTTGCGATCGCTCCATAATCTCGTTGACCTTCCAGCCCAAAAAAAACCTAGCTCTGATACATGATTCTTTTCGGCGTGGTTAGTCCTCGGCTCTTCGAGATGGTCCTAACAACTGAAAAAGGTTCGTTCAAAATCTGACGGTAGAGCAAATGATCGGATTGCGTGCCTTGAGTAAGGTAACGGTTAATTTGGACCTAGGTACGTTCGAATGAATCTTCAAAAATCAAGCTTATTTCACCAGAAAGAACCAGGTGACTTGATCACATCTGATGCTATCTCGCTAATTCAGTCGGCCAAGCTGCTAAGAAAAGTCAACAGTCGTGCATCTACCTCAGCACGGAGCCACCTCCCAATTGTGAGAAAGCATTCGCCGGAACAAATCTCCCGCGTCGCTGCATCATCTTACCGTGGACCCCCTTAAGTAAACCCGTGTTACAAAATTCAGCGCAGACAGAACAGACACACACACAACCATCACCCCACACTCCAACTCCCGCCCCCTCAAACCCCACCGCCCCCCACAACCCCCACACCCGTCCGCACATTCACACCCCCCCAAGTCACCCACCACCCACCCGCCAAACCAACCAACCCCTCCCGCTCCCAACGCATCTTCCCCATGCATCACAGACTCCAGCATCGCCTTGCTGGATCCATAGCTCCACCATTCGCAATAGCCACACCTCCATGCCGTCGATACGGCCAGCGGACAAGCCCACCGTGATGGTTTCCCGCACAGCGGATTCTTGCAGCAATGAAACGATGGTTTGGACGAGCAGATGTGATTGATGGAGACGTGCGCGTGGAGATCAGGTCTGCAGGGAAGGGGGGGGGGGGGGGGGGGTTAGGCAATGGGGCGGAGGTTTCTTGCTGGTTCCTGCGTTGGCGATGAAAGTTCAGGTGGGTTGGTACTTGGATTCCCACTACTGGAAAAAGTTTCGGTTGGATTTTTCTGTTCCTAAGAATTGATAATTTTTGGATTTTACTTCGTTGTTGGTGGGGGATGCCGGTGGCGGGGTCTGTTGGGCAAGCGGCTGTCGATATCACGACGATTAGGGTGCTTTAGAGAGAGTAGCGAGGGCTGAGGAGGGTGGGTTGGTGGGAGGGTTTGGGACGGGCGATGGTGATGGTGGAGGGGGTGGTGGTGGGGGAGGTAGGGGGATGTGAGACCTTGGCCGAGACCTGGCAAGGTTCAAGCTCGGCGTGGATGGTTGGGGCTGTTTGTGTTTGGCTTTTGTCTCTGTTGGTGGCGGTGATGAGGTAGGTTGGGAGATTTGCGGATGTGATGATGGTAATGGTTTTGGGGGGTTGCTTGGGTGCAAGATGGGTTCGAGGCCTGGTTTGAAGAAAAATGGACAAGCGGAGGTCATGGCGCGTGAAAAGATTGTTACTTTTTTTCTTTCTTTATGTAATGTAGTCCGATTGTGGGATTTGATCAGTAACATACAAACTATCGCAATTGATGTTTCAGCTTAGAGATCGCGTTGATATATGTATCCATGCATATTGACTTGATAAACGGTGACATTTTAGTTGAACCAAGTTCGTTCAACGTCGCTATGAAATCAATGTGTTTTCGCGACGAGAGACTCAGGATATGAAGTGAATAGTACAGGGCACTGGCGCGATTGCTTAACTCAAGCAGTCCTCTCCGATGGCTTACTCGAACAATCACCAGAATGTCTCCCTTTGACTCGATTCGGAGTTTTTCACAAAGATTCCATGATCAGGTGATCTTGGAGCCATTCCAATTGATAGAACCCCGATCCACGATATCTCCAGCCTCGCCAAATAGGGGCAGGGTTGACTTTTCAGACTTGCGACTCTTGCCGAACACGATGTTCCCAATGACAGAGCCGGCATCTTTGTCGTGTGCTTGTCGGATCATCTCGGAGCAGGAAACTGGTTTAGGAGCAGGACCGGTGATTGTGGAGTCGGTACCGTAGGTGACAGTATGTTCAATGCCATTGCTGCTGTTGCCCATGTCCCTTCGGAGAGCTTCGACTTGCTTTTTCATTTCTCGCCACAGCTCGTAATCGTCAAGATCACCATCTTGGTCGTCTCCACCGCCGCGTACGCTTTCTTCAGAACGATGACCCGCGATGCTCAGGAGAGTGGCGACGAATGCTTCCTTGAGATAGGCGAAACTGAAATCCTGCGTGATGCCTGCAATGGCGATGCAGAGTTTCTTTGGGAAGAGGATGCTGGGTTTACCCTTGAGCTTCTCCCTCCAGTAGTTGCAGTACAGGACCCTTTCCTCGTCGGAAGGCAATGGGAATAAATATTTCCTGTCGAAACGAGACGGACGGCTTGACAAGCCAGGGTCCAATTGATCCAGATGGTTTGTACTAGCCACCATAAAGATCCCGTCGTTGTTCTCCAAGCCGTCCACCTCATTGAAGAAGTAGCTTCGGCTGCTGGGCGTTACAATGGTATCAATGTCCTCTAAGATGAGCATGCAGGGCGCCATATATCGAGCTTGCACAAAGATGCTTCGGATATCCCATGTCTGTGGTGCACTCTTGACATAAAGAGCGGGTATGGAACGCCTCTGTAGGGTGGAAAGGGAGTGCATAAGTGCTATAGGTTCCAATTAACATAATCGCTGTTCCACCAATATAGATTCATGCCCACCTTTGATCGAGATAGTTTTTCCATTACCTAATCCAAGATGAGTGATTGGTACCCTTCAGAAGAGAACAAAGTAAATAGTTACCGGCAGGACCATGAAATATCACACCTCGCTAGCAAGAATACGTCAGCTTTGGTTCGGTTGTTATCTAGTTTCTAGTAAAGGAATTTCCATTGGGAAATCTGGTGAAATCGAAATTGCGAACCTTCCAGGGAACTCCGAGGTCTTTATAGATATCTTCGCCTACTAAATGTTAGTACGCGCCACACACACTTTCCACTAGGAAGAAAAGAGCCCACTATCGAAGAACTTTTTCATGAGTTCCACCAATGTTGTCTTCATATCCTCATTCAGAATCACATCATTCCAATCAGCCTTTTGGACTTCGTTCCACAGCTCCTTGCTTGCCCTCCAATAGCCATCATACACGAAGACGTATTCGTCGTCTTTGGGATATTGCCATCTACCCACGGCCTTCATCAATGCATCGGTGACGCTACTGTTCGACAGTATAGTTTCGCCTCCGGTAGGTTCCTTGAGTATATAATTCATGACAGAAGCTCCCGTCTGGATGATGTATAGGATAAAATCCTCGGTACCCCATCGGTAGTGGTACTTGGCAAAAGCTCTACCCTCGACAAGCTGCTCGGGGATTCCAAGACGCGGATCGCCTGGGTAGTAACCACGAAAGCGTTCAATTGAGTCCGTCTTGGTGTCCAATTCTGCAGAAGCATATCCTGCAGCGGCGAACCGAAGGAGTGCGGGTGAATAAGAACTCGTAACAGTAAGACACAATTCAGGATATTGACGGCGAATAGCAGCTATGATGGACGTCAACCCCTCATAGGCGTGGGCGCTATAAAGCTCTTCGTAATCATCGTAAAGCTTGGAATGGCTAGACCGGGTGACGAGGGTGAAGGCTTCTTGCTCAGACATTGTGGGATGGCTTGCATGTACTTGTACAACAGTCAAATTTCGAATGGGGGATGAGAAAGCTAGAGAGGAAAGATAAATCTTTGTGAGAGATGATGGAAGAATCGCCAAAAGTTGGACAGGGCAGATCTAGGCAACAAGATGCAAGTGGGCTTTGCAGGATCCGTGCCGCAGTTGCACCGCCTGCTTTGGATTCGACAGGAAGCGCAACGGTTGCGCGTGGGATATGCAAAGTACACATATGATTGGTAGGATTGGAACAGAGGGAGAGACACACTAGAAGACACTGCCACGACTACTACGATCGACTCGAAACCTGGTTCGAAACGCAACCTTTTGTTGATAGAGAGAAAGAGGCTAATGGAAGTATGTCACGTGGTGCAAGACTGCCGGGATCTGAAACGGCCCAGGATCAGGGATCTCCGTTATGCGAGCTTGCCTACTTTCTATCGCTTCGCCAGACACCTCCGTACTCAACACTCGATAAAGTACCACAATTTGTCTATAGTTTGACCTCCTACACTATTCCAAGCTTCTTCACTATGAGACAATAAGTTCACGTATCCAAAACATCCGCTTCTTGAACCACCGAAAGACGAAGCCTATGCCGATTCTAAAAACAGAAATGTCCGACATGTTAATTCTTTGCTTGTTCATTGATTTCGTCTGTTGGCGTTGCAAAGATCAACAGCTTCACCTCGGATCTTGTTGGCAAGCGGGCGAGTGCGAGGTTATGGGATCCCTGTCCCTATGAAGCTGTCCAGTCAAACCCTTGGGGTTGTTAGTAGGTTCCCAACCTAAACTCAGCAAGGACTGATTCTTTCGGAGGATCGAGGGATTCAATTGGACGCATTGAACCGACATTGATAGACCCAACTTCCGATTAGCAAGAGGAGCATATTCCGCGTTCGACAAAGGTAGAGCTATGACGATCATGATTATAGCGGTGTGCTGTTGTTGAAGCAGCGATAGGTGTAAGTGTGTAGATTCTAGGAAGGTGGACGGTTCAGCTAACCAAACCAACAGATACCCCTGACTAACCCGATTAGGATAGGCCCTAGAATAAGTGTCACGTGCATCAACAAGTGCTAAGAGGAAAGTTCCGCCCTAAGCTAACGGGACTGCGTACCGGCAATTCTAAGCGAGCATTACATGGTCACATAGGGGTTTTCACGTTGAGGTTTCTTCATGTGTTTCTCTTGCATGGGGCTGACCTGAGTCAAGACCGAAAGAAACCATTGCTGGCAACCTAAGCTCAAACACTAAGTCTCTAAATTGATGCTTTTTCCAAATCTGGCGTACAACTCGACCTTCAATCCTGTCATCTCTTCCCTAACGGTACTTAGCTTAGCCTCAACAGCAGACACGGATTCCTCAATATTCCCCGTCGATACAGAAAGCAGCTCTTGCACTTCAGCCAACGGCAATGAAATAAAAGCATCTCCCATCTTGTATCTGTAGACTGATCAGCTTAGTTCAGTGGGACGAGAAGACGTTAAAAGTCACTGCCTACGGGACTTTCTCATCTTCGTCGGCCAGCTCTAGTTCGTTGGAAATCTCATCTAAGTCTTCCTTATCCTTCTATACTGCTGATGAGCTGGGGATCCTAGAAAACCGAAAAGGAAGATCCCTACAGCCTTGATCTTCAACTCCTCTTCTAATAGCATCTCTCGCTGATGCAATCGACTGAATTTGTTAATTTTGTCTTGGTCCTCGCGCCGAACTTCAAGCTCGTCCTTGCCCACTGCCGCCTCATCCTCTTTCGAGAGCTAAGACATTTCATGAGTGTTTTATCAGGCTGTGCCTGAAAACCGTGGGACATACCATACGGCGCTGCATTGCCACAGCTTCACTTTGGTAGGAATGGTGAGATCTACTATTGAAGGATAATAGCAGTCGCAATTAGACGGGTCAAGTTGCCTTGTTGGTGGGATCCGCGCTTGAATCAAAAAGGTAAGGTGGACTAAGTTTACCTCGGCAGAGATGACACTCAATATCGTACTACGTAATAAGGCTCGGCACAATCCAGTGTCTCTTATCACGCATGAAATGGACTGTTAAGTCGGTATATGAAATACAGCAGCAGATTGATAACCTTCTCTTCTACCTAGAACCGATTGGTCTTTGATAACTACGTTACCTTATCAGATAGACCACTTGGATATCCGATGATGAAGTAAGAGATGTTGATTCACGTGATGCTCAAGGCCTATTCTAATCGGGTTAGTCAGGGGTATCTGTTGGTTTGGTTAGCTAAACCGTTCACCTCCATAGAATCTACACACTTACACCTATCGCTGCTTCAACAAGAGAATGGGTCATAACTTATGCATAGAGGCCCAAAGTTTTGTTTATTTTGGCTATGTGCCACAGTAGCGAATTGCAGCCAACAGATGGGATACACAGCGGGACTCGGCCAAAATAAACAAAACTTTGCAGCCTCTATGCATGACTTAGGACCGTTTCGCTTACTAGCTCTAGCCGTTTCTTGAACCACGTTGTCACAGCAGCTCCCATCATCAAGGCGTCGTTCCGAGAACCAAGACATCGACTCGACCTTGGCCTGGAGCTTGCCTAGAAAGGTTGTGCAGACCACCGCAACAGCGGCGAAATATATTGCCTAAGTAGCTAAGTTGTTTAACAACTCTGACGCACTTAGGTTGATCGTATGTTAGATATGGTAGACTCTACTTCTCGCTGGTGCTAAGGGCGCCGTAACCATGGTTTGAAAGCAAAATAACGCCCAGCTCAACTTCAGCTCAGTCGCTGCTCAGTTCGCACCGCCGTAGCTTAGGGTGGTCACCCTTTGAGGTCTTGCTGCACTCCGAATCATTTCAAGTCTGCCCATTGATCCAATGCCTCACGGAGTCGCTTCCACCGTCCACCCTGCCACTCGCATAGCTGCTCCCACTCCGGAAGCGTCGTCTTCAACATCGCCAGCCAGCCGCCAACAATGATGTCTGCATAGGACATGGTCTCGCCCTCAAGGAATGGACCGTTGTCATATCGATACAACTTTGCGAACTCTTCCATCTCGGCCTTGAAATCCTCAACCATCTTTAGTCGTGCTTCTCCCTCTATGACAAGATCACCCCAGCCACTGACGTGGAGCCGGCGCACGAATTCGGCCTTGCTGGCTTCCGCAGTCTCTGGATTGAATGGGATTCCCTCGGAGCAGAGAATAACGTGCCGCGAGAAGAGAGCATCCACATGCGCGTTAAACACGCGGTGTATGCCAATGCTGTCTGGTGGAAAGAGACGCGAACCGCTTTGCGGGTACCTCTGATCGAGGTAGACAGCGATTTCGAACGAATCGCCGACATAGGTACCCGTCGCTGCATCGTGAATCATTGGCAGCGTGTAGAAGTCGCTGTCATCGGGGAGCTTGCGCACAGGAGTGACGCCATGTGCCATGCGCGTTGCCTTGACGTCAGGCAACTCAACCCACTCCGTCTGGTATGGCACAGACTTGACATTCAAGGCGTAGCTGAGGAAGCGTAGATGTCAGTACGGAATCGGCCGTCGATGAGCAATGTGGAGTTGTATACCGCGTTTTCCAGGGATTTACAGCATAGGTTCGCTTTGGTGGCCCTGAGGCAATGTCGAAGAAACGAATTGGGTTTGATGATGTCGCCATGATTTGCTGATTTCCCACCGAATCTTGGTAGAAGCTGGAATCTTCTTCGTTACGAAGCGTGCACGAACTCAAAGTCGGCGACTGAACCTGAATGTGCTTACTACTTGTAGGCCGCTTAGAGCACCGAAGTCAGCAGAGCCTTCGTAATCCGTGGCTTTAATAAGCACAGCGATCTACCTGCCACCTGCATGCATGCATGACATTTTTCAAGTAAAAATATGTCAAGCACGAAATTCTACCGCCGAATTCAATTAATAATAATAATAGTTAAATTCGTATATGGAGACAGGTGTAAGGATCTCTGGTTAAGATACCGTATACGCTGCTCTTGGCTAGATTTAGCTGATCTGAGCTATCTATACCGTATCTTGGGAAGAACTGTATGACATGGCGACGAGTGCACATTCCAGTCGAAGTCTCTTTCGTCTCAGGTCCGAAAGCCCCACAGTCAACAAGACATTGGAAGATTGCTACCATAATCGATAGGCGCATAGACGGCTCTTAGGGCTTACCCTTGTGTATCACGAATTCTAACGTCAACCGATAGCTTTCCCAACAGCAAGGAGGTACACACTCTGTCGTAGCCTATTGCGCTTGGATCCATCATTCCTTCTCTCAAAGCACATATGGACTCAATTGGGATCAACCAAGCATGACAAGGTCTAGCGCCCACGCCACAGGTCGGGCGAGTTTACGCTTTTTGAGAGGCAATGCGTGGCCACTCCGATTCAAAGCCCAGGACTGTATGTACTTTAGTATTCCGTACAGCCTCTTCATCGAAGACAGCAGCTGGTGGGGGGGACCTAATGTGTGTACTGCCTTAGTGCCGTCCAATTGCTTATCAGACGGTACCTTATCTCTAAACAATGCACAACCCCGCAAGCACTGGGTGGCCTGTGTCACTCTGGATTATTTATCATCCATGGATAAATGATCTTTCTTTTGCTTCAATTCTTTCAACTTGCTGTTCCTTTCAACCCAAAGTAATTCCGTAAGCTCCATTCACAATGTCGTTTGAGGGCGAGACATCCCCGAGGGTTGAAAGACGCAAGGTCTCTGATGCACCACCATTTGAGCATACCGTCGAGGATGACGATGCAGCCGATCTCGGTATGATATTGGGGAGTACACGATTGGGGAAGAGCTTTGTTGACATCTCGCATAGCCAAGCTTGGGTATAAGCAAGAGCTGCGACGGAACTTTACCATGGTCGAGGTCTTTGGAATTGCATTCAGTATCATGGGTCAGTCGTATTTCTTTGATCGACTATCGACTTGACGAAGTCCAATCCTCTTTCATCGGATCAACGTAGCGGACTGTCAAGACTTTTCAAACAAGGATAGATAGAGCGTCTGTTCGGATCACCGCTTCATACTCTGTCGTTATGTCCGAAAGTCATCGCCTTATATTGGCGGGTCGGTTTTCTAGTTGGCGAATGAGGTTTCTTGTTAAGTGCATTCGTTGTGTAGAGCGGCAAAGTAGGTTTTGCATATGAGATGTTAAAACTTCTCATTCGCTACGGGCTTAGGTGTTGACTTGCGACCAATCACTGAGTCATAACAGGTCTTCTGCCGTCTATTGCCTCTACATTGGCTTATTCAATTCCTGCTGGCCCGGTCGGAATGGTTTGGGTCAGTATGCAGGCTGCCCAGAGATATTTACGTAGCTTGGCTGATACAGTTGTAGGGCTGGTTTCTAGCTTCCGGCTTCATTTTCATAGTAGGGTTGGCCATGGTAGGGTTTAGGAGTCACCTTACACTCCCAAAAATATCACTGATCCATATTAGGCTGATCTTGGCTCTGCTATGCCAACATCAGGGGGTCTTTACTGGTATGCTGTCTTTTCGAATGATCCACTGTTCTCGCGTCCCCTTTGACTGACTGAAGATCTTCAGGTGGACACACTTCTTCGCATCACCAGCCACTCGAAATCCACTCAGCTTCCTGGTAGGGTATAGCAATACCATAGGGCTGGTTGGAGGGCTATGTTCTATAGACTGTAAGCCTTGTCGAAGGTCTCCTTGTTTCGAAGTCAGAGGTTGACATAAAAGAAGATGGATTTTCCCTAATGTTCCTCTCCGTCATCGTCATCGCCCGCGATGGAAATTGGACACCATCCAATGGCGCTGTCTACGGAACCTTTGTTACTTGTGTTTTCTGCCACGCCGTTCTTGCGTCTGTCATGTCCAAGATCATGGGAAAGCTCCAGACAGTCTTTGTTGTCATGAACCTCATTCTCATCGCTGCCACTATAATTGCTCTTCCCATTGGTGCCGCACACAATCGCCACAGTGCCAAATATATTTTCACCCAAACCGAGAATCTAACCACATGGCCAACAGGCTGGGCCTTCATGCTAAGTTGGCTAAGTCCTCTGTGGACGATTGGGGCTTTCGACTCGGCAGTACACATGAGCGAAGAAGCAGCCAATGCCAAGAAAGCTGTCCCCTATGGTATTATTCTGTCTATTGGTACTTGCTGGGTCTTGGGATTCATTATCATGATCGTCATCGCGGCGTGCATTAATCCTGACCTCAATGCTGTTGCTACATCAAGCTTCGGCCAACCTATGGCGCAGGTATGTGCCATTGTTCTCCCTCAACTATCTCTTCTGTATTTGCTTGGGTGCTGGTTGGACTAGATCCCCTTACAAGCCAAGCAAAAGGGCTGCGACGTGTTATCCTACATACTGATCCCAAAGACCTCAAACTGTTAACACATCCAGCAGATCTACTACGACGCAATAGGCAAACATGGCACCCTCGGCCTCATGTCCCTCCTATTTATCGTCCAATTCCTCATGGGCCTCTCCATCCTCGTCGCCTCCAGTCGCCAAACCTGGGCCTTCAGCCGCGACGGCGCTCTCCCGTTCTCCACCTTCTTCCGCCCCATCTCCCAAAAGTTCGGCTACATCCCGCTTCGCACAATCTGGGGCTGCGCCATTCTAGCCGCTCTTCTGGGCTTACTGACGCTCATCGCTCCTGCGGCGGCACAAGCGGTATTTTCTTTAGCTATAGCGGTAAGCTTCCAAAACAATTGCCATCTCTTTTCAACCTGATTTGTTAACGATGCTTCAATAGGGCAACAACCTCGCTTGGGGCATCCCCATCTTCGCGCGCGTCGTCTGGGGCCAGCACAAATTCAAACCCGGCCCCTTCTACACCGGCGCCCTCTCCACCCCAATCGCCTGGACCGCCGTAATCTTCCTCATCTTCGGCATCATCCTCTCCATGTTCCCTATCGGCGGGCCCAACCCCACCCGTAAGCACCCCCTTTCCCCCCAAAAAAAACCCGTAACTAACTGGGCCCCCATCAGCCCAATCAATGAACTACACCGTCGTCATCAACAGCGCGACCTGGCTCGGCGCCCTTGCCTACTACTACATCGACGCCAGGAAGTGGTTTACAGGCCCGAAAATCACCATAGACACGGACGATCTGAGCGAGGCGCAGCAGCAGGCGCTTAGGGACGAGGGGCTGGAGGTCAAGGGGTTGGAAGTTACCAAGGTGGGGAGCGGGAGTGGGAGTGGGAGTGGGAGTGGGGAGGAAGGGGTGAAGAAGAGGGAGAAGGGGGGACTTGTGTGAATTCGTGTTCCGAATTCTCGGGGGATAGGTATGGAATTGTGAAGTTAGGCCGGTTGGGCGGTTGGGTTAGTTGGGTTAGTTGGGCAGTTGGTCAGCGCTTCTGTGGCTGGGCGTACAGTAGTAGCTCTTGAAAAACCCACACGTTCTATATATATTTTCGTACGACCCATTCGTTTTTCTTACAACCCCCCAACCGCTTCTCGTACATTCTTCCAAAAGTTTCCCCCATCACCACCAACTAACTCTCACGACAGCGGTGTAATTCCTTCAAAATCTACTTGGCACCAGAAGACACAGCCAATCATCCCCTTGTCTTTCCCGCCATCTCATTGAAATACTCGCTTTTTTAAAACAAACCAGACTCCTTGGTCGTCTCGGCATGAGGGCTGCATGTCTCATAAGAGAATAGTCATCCAATGGACCTGGTACCAAAATGCCCCAAAAAAATCGGGATTGCCCCTATCAGCTCCCATCTTCCTCCAAAACCCCCGTCTTGTAAACCGTTCCAAACTCCCCCTTTTTACTGAGAGAGAGAACAATCCAAAGAGTCAAATATAATCATTATCCGTATCATGTCCGAGTCTAGTCTTTCGCGTTATCATCAATGCATGCCCTACACCAGAGAGTTGTGCACTTGGACTTTTGCGTTTGCTTGGCATATTGGCGATGCCTCAATCCTCTCTGTGCGGACCCATTTTGGATTTGCGGTCCCAATAAATTCTTCCATACATCGAGGAAAGAGTAACATTTAGTTGCTGAAGTTTTATAATCTCGTGCATTAACTCCAACTTTGTGGACTCTTCGTTGATATTATAGGAGCATTTTCTGGAATCATGGCTGCAAGGATTGCAAGACGGTCTAAATCCATCGCACTAGAGGCGGACAGTTCAGTCACTCCATCTTATCAAGAATGAAGGAGAAATCAAAATACCGTGATCCTATCTTTTTGGCAGGGAACACAAGCGATTCGAACCTCTAAAAAATCTGCGGTGAGTTGGGCCACATCATTCTCCACCTTAGTCAATTTGGTGGCGAATAAGTCCGTCCCTAGCAGATTTGATGACCTCACAAACCCAATGAAAGAAACGGCGACATCGTTAAGCAATAGGTCCCAAACGGCTACTGATATAGACAAGATGATTAGCGTCGAATCACTCTTGTAAATACCTTCGATATGGGCAAACTTGACCAGGGCCGGAATCGACTTGAACCATTCTATCAGATCGCTTGTTTCGAGGGTTTGGTCTTCCTCCAAAGATACTATCACAGGACCAATATGTAAGTTCCGTGCTTTTCACAGGCAGTAGAATTTGAAAGCAAGCAAAGAATCGAGCCACAGCAAGTCTTCTCCAAACGTTCATATATTTGACCCACTGGCCAAGAGTCAATATGAAATATGCAGGCAGAGATCTGAAGTGAACGCGTGGAAAATCCAAGAACTTTGATATACCTGATATAAGGACCTTTGGACTCTTGAACCCATCATCAGGCCACAGATCGTGAAGCGATGATTGGCTGGACTCAGCTGAGGTTGCGTCAATACCCCCCGGTGAGCCAGATGATGACAAGGATGGATGATGAGGAGCATTGTGATTTGATGTACTCGGTGTAATTGGAAGATTTAGATAAGGTAAAGGGGCAAGCTCGATACTCCTCTGCTTTGCCTCGTTCGCAAGAAGGATATATACTGGAGTCCTTCTATGTTCGTGCGGACCAGCATATTTGAATCTGGGCTTCCAATACTTGATTCTGGATGAGATGTTAGCCAAACACTGACGGTGGACCATTCTAAATGAAGATTCTAGATAGTCATTGCACAATAGTAAGCTCGTGGAATGTTCACTTGCCTCGAAAGAACTTTATTATGAAGCACAGCAACTGAAAATGGAGTTCCATGGCTCAAGTATTTGAGTTCATCAATAAGACTGCGGGTAAAAGAATGTTGGCCTACACCAGGAGCCATGGTCTCAAAGCCACAGGCAGCTATTACTTCCGTGATGCCACTGCCTAAGCCTGCAGCAGAGCTTGCTGCAGCACAACAATCCAGGAGTATGAAAGCATCTGATTTAGCCTGTTCGAGCATCGTCTGGAGGCCGAACCACTGGACGACAGGAGATTCTGGCTTGCCGGTGCTGAAACAAAGTATTATCATCTTGTTTCGGAGATATTAAGGAAGGAAACTGAGCATTAGATCGATTGTAACTCTTCCTCTTCGACAAGTCGACTTTCCCATCTTCTGCGGAAACGGGATTGTACGGAGGAGCTTACCATGACCATACACACTGGCGATCATCATTCATACCACCATGGCCCCCGTAGTAGACTATGAGGAGGCTGTCCTTGCTATCATGTTCTTCAAGGAATCCCATAAGCTTGAACGCAAGCGAATTATGCGATCTATTGCTCGGAATCTTCCATTCCTCAGTATCGAAACGATAAATATCACAGAAGACACTTCGAAGTTCGGCCACTGTTCTCAGCTTAGCGATACTGATACCTCTCACAGTTCTGCACTTCTCAATGGAAGATAACATGTAACGATCGTGTTAACTGTCGAGGCATGCGGCCACCGACCGGTTTAGGTACTGATGAGTCGCCCTGCCAGGATCCAGAACGCTTCTCCTTCCCCATTGTCGGGCCTTGGTGCTAAACAATCGCACTTGTAGAATATGTGGGACTTGAGTAAAAAAAGTATCGTTGTGCAACGTTACCTTCGGTAATGACGCCCAAATTATCTTCCTCCCAGCTAAGAAGGAGCACATGAACCTCGCTGTATCGCGATTTGCCTTTATTGGGGAAAGCGCCAGCTACGGCATCAGTAAGGGTTTCTCCGAAGGCTTTGAGATCCTTGATGTGGTATTTGGCGAGCGAGATGTCATGTGTCCGCTCTTTTGGTTTCGAATCCATCTCGCCGTACTGGAGAATCTGTGAACAATTACTTTCGTTGTTGATAGCAGGAAATGAGTTCGATAGCTCTACGAGTATGCGTAAATCCACGCAGAAGTTTCAGTACACAACAAAACATTGTTCGAGCGAGAACTGGCGAGGCAGTCCTGACGAGAACATAGCCCCGCAGTAAGCCTCAACCGTGGGGATTTGCCTTTCTGTCATGTCCGACTGCAGCCTCGTCAGTATTGAGCTTGGGGGATTGGATTGGTTGTGAAGCGAGAAGTGCTGGATCCAAGATGGGAGATGCCGCAATCGGGCACCTACAGGCTACACGCTGGCAAAAATAGGCATTACTTATGCTCCGGCAAAAGAACTATTGATGGACCTCGAAGGTCAATATTTCGACTGGCGATATGCATTTTGATTTAATGAGCGTTTCAGTTGCCTAGATCATTTTACATTACTCTCCCTGAACCATGCAAAGTCCGCGATACAACAATTTTCCTTTATCAGCTCACTTTCTTACGTAGGGTATCCTACACCCTGACCCACTGGACAGTTCGGCACGTTCGCCTGCCACGCGATCTTTGCGTAGGCTGGCAGATAGCTGTTTGTCGTAAAGGTCTTTGGCAGATAGTACGATACATCCTTGATTGTATACTTGGCACCGAGGCTTTGCAGTGCGGGAAGAACATCCGTGGAAGCGATGTAGTCAAGGAAAACTAGATCGACGGACGCAGGAAGGCCGTTTGCGGCGAACGAAGCGTTGGCTTGGATGGCGTTTGGTTGGGGGTAGTTGGGAATTTTGGAGTGGGGAGTATCGTCGCCGTCGGAGCCAAAATCATCTGTAACTAGGTTAGCGAAATTACGGTGTTGTATCTAGGAGAAGGCTGGCTTGCCGGTTGTAACGTAGCCGGGAGTGAGAGCTAAGCTTTGGCGTCGATGGATACCGCGTGTCAAAGGACTTGAGCGTGGTTTTTGCCCCTCATGCGCGTGTGCTAGATCAGGTTCAACGCAAGCATCACCGGTCAGGGGAGTAAACCCGAAATCTGTAGGTTGGAGATTACGGCGCTTCTTGCTGTACGTGGGGCTGTTCAGGACGGCTAGAAGCTGACTAGCAAGGCTGTAGGGGACGTTGGGAATGTACTGAAAGCCGTCGGTGAAGGGGCTGACGCTGAAACTGTCGTCACTGGATCGGGGTCAGCGGGGATCCCCGGAGGATCGAGAGTACGAAGTCTTACTATGTAAATGGCCCCTTGACTAGATCAAAGCGGACACTACCACTGTTGATGAAGATCAAGCGTGGGATCGTAGACCTTGCAGGGTTGATCACTGTTGCAGTCAAAGCGGTCTCTAGTAGTCCAAGGATGTTTCCCTCGGTTCCGAAAGGTTTGCAATATAGGCAGTAAGTCTCCGGAGCGCAGCCGTAAAGAGCAGTCAAGTTGAGGTCCTTGCGGTCCTTGATGATCTCAGCAGTGACGCGCTCGCCGCTATGATAATCGAAGGTGTTGTCTTGAGAGCCAACAGCATGATACGCAAATGTCAATCGGTTCCAGTCAAGATAGCGTCTTGAGTAAACGGTATTGGATTTGACAATAGAAGTCTCGTTGGAGACTGGGACTGCTTTTCTAGTTGGGTTGGGCACACCACGGGGTTTCATATTGCCCGTGAAGGTAGTTGAGTTGATGCCGCTCATAGAAAGCCATCCGAGAGTTTCACAGTATCGACCTAAAACCGGTTCAGTCTCCGCGCATGGTGTCCATGGCAAAATCATGTACTTACCAGACTCTAATGCAGTGGATGCTTCGTCATAGATGGCGAAATCCCTGTTCAGGCATCAGAAAGCTGTACATGATCAATTAGAGGAACACGTACCGGATGTGGCTATGACCGCCAAAAGCCTGGATTGGTGTATCAGGATGAGCGCCACGAATTGTCTTGTAAACTGTCCCAAGTGTATTTTCGCTATCGTTCATTCGTGCTGGGTTGTGCCCGATCAAAAGGAAAAGATCGATGGGTTTCGGGTAGTTGACGGCATCAAGGAAAGCCTTCTCTTTGACAAGATCCGCTGCTTTGATGACTTTTGACACATTCGAATTGCCTTTAAAGTCATACAGCACACCGAAAGCCATGATTCGGAGGCCTTTGGAGAGAATCAGGATCACAGCAAAATTGAGAAGTATTGATCCAGACTTACCGTGTTGGGTTGTGAAATACCGGTATGGCTTTCCTACGTACTCGAACTGTCCGGTTGCAGGGTTGATTATTTGCACATTGCTGGTGACATATTTGTCCCCGTAGACTTTACTGAATTGATTAAACGTCTCGTAAGCAATGTCAGTGATGTAGAGCTCGTGATTGCCTACAGCACCGTCAGAACACTGCTTGCTATACATGCAAAGTAGAAATGACAGTACCGATGGTTAGTACATCGTAGTCCACGTTTTCGAATATTAGATTGCTGAGGCGGCCATTCGGCTTCGTGGCATCACTCAGGCCATTCCCGTCATGCAAATCACCTAATCCAGGTGGAGTCAGACAATTTTCGGCAATGCAATGGAGAGGTCTCAAGGTGAAAGTGGAATTTTGAGATGCATACCAGTGTCGATTAGCAGCAAGTCGACTCCGAGGTTACCAGCCTTGTGCTGCATATGCCTGTAGCTTGCGTTAGTGCGCTCCAAGTGTAGCTCTCAGTTGATGTAGAATTGTACCTTGTAAAGCTGACAAAGTCGCCCCAGTCAGCACCGTAGTTCTGCTCCTTGAGATGCCTGCCAGATTCTTAGATATTGTAGAAGGTATAGTTACATCTCATCACGTTGAAGCTTACCCTTCAAGCCAACCGTGAGTATCGGTTGTATGCAGGAAATTCAATTGACCCCACTCGAGAGATGCTCGAGGCTGGACAGTAGCATTAGGAGCCCCAGGCTGCATACGCCGAACATTTCGAACATGTGCTGCATCATTGTGAGATCCGTAACAATCCTCGCAAGCGAGCAAGGGTGCAGCTGTCGCAAGCAAAGCGATCGCGGTAAACCTCACCATTTCGACACCTAGAGACGTGAGAGTAGTATTGGAAATGGCAGGAATCTTAAAAACTTGTACAGAGACTGGCAAGCAGAAAGACGTTCGCAGAGAGTGACATGATGGCTAAGTAGAGTGCAAAGTCTTATACAATCGAACAACGCCACAGGAATGGAAGGCAATTGAGATCAGGCCCAGAACGATGTTGCTGATCCTGATGGTATCCAATCCAAATCCCCATCCACAAACGTGCCTGCATGCCGTACGCACGTTTGTGACCCACCGGACAAAAAGCACCTTCCCAGATGGCACGTTGCCTCGGTTGCTTTAGCCATGATTGGCAGTTCTAATGCATCGACAATCTGCCATCATCGGAGCCTAGGTAAGTTTGGACTGATTTCACTTCATCCATCGAAGAGACTACTACTGTACGTTGGAAAGTCATGGTAAAGAATTGAGCGCACGAGGGGCAGCTGCCCAGGCCGCTGATGCGTATTGGTTCGATCAGATTATGGGATTTACTCGCTTAGATAACTCTGATAACAGACGCTACTTGATCTAATCTGATGGAGCTAAGCTTCTGTACGTTCTCTTTAACAATAAGACAACCAATAGGAGCAAAATTCAACGCCGGGACTTATCGAGGTTACAATGGTCAAGCGGAAGGTCGGAGCTCTGGAGAAGGTAGACGCGGATCTGTGAGACAGTCATTTTAAATAGTCAGCAGCAAAGCGCTGACACGGTGCCTACAGATCAAGTTTGCAATACAAAATACGGCGAGATCCAGCGTCCGTTTGGCATTGGTCCCGATGTCCTACTGGTACTGACTACCACTCAGTTCGTACAAAGAGGAGTTTGCGAAACAATACAACCAGTATGAGTCGCAAAGGGACATCTTTCTGCAGGCACCGTCATCTGCGACGGACGCAGGCATTGTCTCTTTCCGCGACCTTATCGACTTCGTCTCCCATGTTGCTGATTGCTACCCTACCATTACCGCGCACTTCCCACAAGAACTCGCAGGAATCCTGACTTCGCACCATCAAAATCTGGAACCAGAGTTGAGGGAGAAGATCGTGGGAAGTTTGGTCCTGCTCCGACGGAAAGAAATCATCGATTCGTCTACGTCTGTACTTATTCTTCAATATCAAAACGTTGCGATGCTCTAACGTTGAACATAGACTATTACACACTCTGTTTCCTATACTCTTATCTACCCCGAGCAAGTCGTTACGGACTCTTCTCTTTCAAAAGTTCCTGTCTGACCTCCGTACTTCAAATGCAAAAACCACCAACCATCGCCTCAATCGTACGATACAAACCGCTCTACACAACCTTCTCACTTCTGATCGAGTGTCAGCTAAAGGAGTCTGGGCAGTAAAAATTACGCGAGAGCTATGGAAACGTCAGATATGGACGGACTCGAAAGCTGTAGAAATAATGAAGGAAGCCAGCCTAGCAGATAATGAAAAGGTGGTCGTTGGTGGCGTTCGATTTTTTCTGGGTGGTGATAAGGAAAGGGAGGAAATGGAAGATGAGAGCAGTGATGATGAGGCTGTTGATATGGGCAGGTTAAAACACCAGATGGGGATCAACAAAAAGAAGAAGAGAAATATCAGAGTCATGGACAATGCGGTGGAAAAGCTGAAGAAGAAGGAACGCAGGAAGAAACAACCTCACCCGCTGAACTTCTCCGCTTTCCATCTTCTTCATGATCCGCAAGGTTTCGCCGAGACTTTGTTCTCCAAACATCTGCACAACGCGAAGTTGAAGCTGAACCTTGAACAGAAGCTGCTCGTACTACAGCTGGTGTCTCGGTTGATTGGCCTACATAAACTCACCATCCTAAGCTTCTATTCGTATTTCCTCAAATACCTCACACCTCGTCAACCATCAGTCACTTCCTTCCTAGCATCACTGGCGCAGGCCACACACTCTCTGGTTCCACCAGATGTCCTTGAGACCCTGGTGCAGAAGATCGCCAATGAATTTGTCTCCGAAGCTGCGGCAGCAGAAGTCGCCTCCGCTGGGCTGAACGCCATTCGCGAAATCTGTTTCAGGCAACCTTTAGCCATGACTGACACGCTTCTGCAAGATCTTGTCCTGTACCGAAAAAGCAAAGACAAAGGTGTTTCGATGGCTGCGAAAGGTTTACTAGGTTTATATCGTGAGGTAGGGGCAGATATGCTCAAGAAGCGCGACAGGGGCAAGGAAGCAGCAATAGGGCTGAGAAGTGGGGAACGAAAGGAGCAAAGGTTTGGCGAAGAAGCTGCTGGGGAAATTGAGGGCATAGAACTGCTAGAGAAGTGGAAGGAAGAAGAGCGGCAAAGAATAAGGCTGGACCTGGGGCTACCTGCTGAAGTAGGGGAAGGTGAGACGCCCCAGGAAGAAGAGGAAAACGCGGGTGACTGGGAAATCGACGATAATGACAGCGACTCTTCTGGTGGTTGGATCAACGTCGAAAGTGACGACGAAATAAACATCGACGACGACTCAGACGACGACAAGCCCACTACAAAGAAAGCCAAATTAGACCCCACCCCAACGAACGACGACAACGACAAAGAGATTTCCCTCGAAAAACTCCCCGAAATACCACCCAAACCCTCCACCCTCGCCACAACCCGCATCCTCACCCCCGCCGACCTTGCCAAACTCCACGAACTCCGTCTCGCCGCCACCCTCTCCTCTTCTCTTCCCTCCTCCCAGCGCAACAAGAAACGCACCCCCTCAAAACCCACCACCCGCCACGCCGACGACGCCCTCACCGCCACCGAAATCGAAGGCCTCGCCTCGCTCTCCAAGAAATCTTCCAAAGCCGAAAAAGTTGCTTTGGCAAAGGAAGGCAAGGGTGATAGAGAAGTGAAGAAGAGCACGCAAGCAAAGCGGCAGGAGAAAAAGGAGAGCGAGGGGAAGAGTACGACGAATAGGGAGAAGGCGCGGAAGAAGAATTTCATGATGACGTTGGGGAAGGCGAAGGGGAAGCAGAAGAAGAGTTTAGTAGAGAGGGGGAGAGTACTGAAGGCGCATGTGGACAGGGGGAAGAGGGGTGGGAAGAGGGGGAATGTGGGGATGCGATGATTTGTGATCGATATACCATGATGTTGATGGAACGCTGTTAAGCAAAGTACCGTGTCACGATCCTCGCCATATCCCGTGCTCTTCGCTCTCGACCGTGACGCGGAGATCATGATACTCATGCCCGGATGATGATGCTCATCTTACTCGAATCAATATAGGTGTACCGCATGCCAGCCGTCGTCTATGTGCCATCTTCTTTCTTGGCCTCCCATCCATCACTTGACTGCATGCATCTTGCGCAAAGATGTCGATTTCCCTTCCCGTGCCTTCCTAAGCATGTTCTATTGTTTGAACATGCACTCAGCTCTGGGAGAATGCTTGCGTCAGCACGATGTTTCATGAGTCTAACACACACATGTTTCAGTCGTTTCATCCCTTTGGAAAGGGTAATCACCCACAGACTGCTAGAAGATTCTTGCAGCGATGTGTCGGTGTAAAGATCCTGATTTCTATTTGCTCACGGACTGATCTCCTAATGAAACGTCAGGTTTATCATTGCGAGATCACGTATTGTGTTAGTTCACGTGATCATAGGTTCCACGTCCTAAAAGACCCTATCTTTGTAGATCTATCTCGTCGCTGGCCAGAATCAGGCGTCCACCCACATCCCTCTCATAAAAAAAATAAGCCTTCACCGAATCCGCCAGGCAACTCCCTATCCTCCTTCCCCACAAAACTTGCCAATGACACTCAACTCATCCACATCATGACCTCCCCCAACCCACTCCTCGAATGTTGATTTCGCGGCCTCTGTCACTTTACCCCCCCTGCCCCCCCACCCCCTTTCGCCAATGCCATCGCCGCAGCTACAGCGCATGTATGGCATGGGTTCGGATTTTGGATAGTGGTCACGTTTGCACATGCGCAGGTGGGTGCGGAGAATGAGGTTGTGTGTGGGCAGGTGTGGGAGAGGATTGTTTTGCACATTTTGATGGTAGGAGGGGGTTGCGGTATTGGTGGAAGGGGGTGTTGTGATGGAAGGGGGAGTAGCTTTATGGGAAGGAGGAGGTGTGGTGTTTGCTGGTGTGAGTTGGTTTTGGTTGAGTTGTTTCCGATTGAGTTGTCCTTGGTTGAGTTGTTCTGGTTGAATTATGACTTATAGGTTTAGTAACGTGGGATATGGGGAATGTTAAGGTATGCGATAGATATAGTTAAGATTGAGCTTGTGACTGTGATGATTTGTCTGTTTCTGGGTTTTGGGTTTCGGGGTGATTGCTTTTCGTTGAGTTGGCGCTTTAGAAATTTGGAAACGGTTCTGAGGAAAGTTTGTATAAGTTTGTATAAACAAGAGTCAGAATCTTGATGTTTTAGTGAAGGATCGCTGGGAGGCTAGAAAGAGATGGAAATAGATGACGGTAAAGCTTTGTATACTTATCAAAAACAGATCTATCGAAGATCATAATTTGATTCTCCGTTGGAGAAAGCCCCGTTACGGCAAAAATCTCTTGAAGTATGAAGACTGATGTCCGCTGTATGGTCAAATTCTTATTGAGGAACTGGACTTTGAGTCGTGATTCGTAGGGGATACTCCAAGTTTTCGACATGTTGTCGTTGAAAGGTGAATAGGCCGCGGAGTACATTTATTCACAAACGTCGTTCGTAAGGAATAGTCCGAGTCGGCTCGTTGAAAAGCGAAGGAACAGTTTGTGGAACTTAGTCCAGTCTTTCAAAATGAGATCGTTGAACGCCGAAATCTGACACTAACAATACCAACGAAGAGCATCAGCATCATTACTTATCCATTATTTGTCACGCTTGTAAGCAACACAAAACTAAATCGAAGAGACAGACCAAAGTCAGCATTCATCTTCTATCGCCTGACATGTATAGTCCCCTCAAGGCACCTCCTGGAATCCACTCCTGGTGGAGTATGGTTGTTTCTAGCATTGTTGGCTCTCACGTGAGTGAGTAAATGGTTGATGAATGCTTTTGAAGATAGTAAAGGGCACAATCCCTTCCACTACAAACCTGGAGACTTTATTCTGAACGACCCAGTCCATCCGAAAGCCAATATGTATACAATACGTCCGTGTACCAAATCTTGGAACAATCGTGGCTTCCAACAGTCCATACGGAGGACTGGATTTCCTATAGAATCCAACATCACCAACCCACAGCTTGCTTTTAAGAGAATCATGTATCCGTCTTATAGTCCGTATCGGACAAACGAGAACGGCAAGCACACTGGCTAGGGGAACATTGGAGGACGATATCGCAGTGAACAGTAAGCAAATTGAACTCGTGATGGAAGGTAGTCGTAGGGATAAAGTTCAATTGATTGGTGAAGAGCGGTGCTAAGCCAGATTGGCATGAACCCTAGCGCCCACACCGGGAATAAGCGAGCGAGAAATTGACTAGGTATGCCTAACTATCTTGATCATCTTCAGGTATCGCTTCAGAAATCAACGACAACAGCGTCACTCATCTCTCAACATGTCTGACACCGGCGAAGTCGAGGTGGAGAACCCCAGCGGCTACCAAGTCCTACCCAAGGATGTTACATCCGAGATCGGCACTGTTAAGCTGTTCAACAAGTGGTCATACGAGGACGTCGAGGTCCGAGATATCTCTTTAACGTGAGCCTAAACCCCCTGTATTGGAGTCTTTGATATCTTGCGCAGCCAGGAAAGAGTATATGGGAGGTGTAAAGTTACTGAGGGGCGGGAGTATTGTTTTTGTGCGAGAGAGCTATATCAAGGACTTGGGTCACCAGAGGATGTCAGCTAATACAGTCGTCTACGGTTAGAGACTACATCCAAATCCGCGCCCCAGTCTATATCTCCCACTCCGCCGGTCGCTATGCTGTCAAACGCTTCCGAAAGGCCCAATGCCCCATCATCGAGCGCCTCACAAACTCACTGATGATGAACGGCCGCAACAACGGTAAAAAGCTAATGGCTGTCCGCATTGTTGCCCACTCTTTCGAAATCGTAAGTGCTTTTCGCCCCTGACGATACCGATCACTACTAACTGCATCTTCCCCTCAGATCCACATCATGACCGACCAAAATCCCATACAGATCGCCGTTGATGCCATTGTGAACTGCGGCCCCCGCGAAGATAGTACGCGTATCGGTTCTGCAGGTACTGTGCGTCGACAAGCCGTCGATGTTTCACCTCTGCGCCGCGTTAATCAAGCGATTGCTCTCCTTACAATTGGTGCGCGCGAGGCGGCATTTAGAAATGTCAAGAGCGTGGCGGAGTGTTTGGCTGAAGAACTGATCAACGCGGCAAAGGGAAGCAGTAACAGCTACGCGATCAAAAAGAAGGATGAGTTGGAGCGTGTGGCTAAGAGCAATCGGTAGATGCTTTGCGAGAGTGAAGGGGCGTGGTATTTGGGACACATTCACTTGCTTTTGTACAGGTAGTACGGCAAGAAAATCGTCAAGATTCATTGAACGTGCACTGCTGGTTCTTTCGCGCTCACCATACTCAAGCACTGAACGGACCGGACACGACTTGCAGTAACCGCTGTCCTCAACACATCAGCCGCTTACTCGAAGACCAGCCTGTTATGGCCCCGAGAGCTTCAATATCTCGATCCTAAACATACTCGTGGATCTATGAGAGCAGTTTTGTGATTCGCTCACTTTTCCAATACTCCTCCCTGCATGTCCACTATACCATATCCAGGATGATAAGCTGGTTCGTGTCTGGGTCTACCCCAACAGTTGCATGTAGCCTCTTTAAATCCTCTCAAGCCTCGCAACTCCGGGTCATGATGGCATTTCATGTTCCTTTCGGCCTCTTGATCCCGTTGGACGATTGTAAATGATCGGAAGCGACCGTTTCCCCAACCAAGCCTCATTCACTACTTTTATCCCCCTTCTTCAACCTCTCGAGCTCCGCCATAATTCCCTCAACCGCAACCCTCATCCCCTGCACCTCCTCCTCCACTTCCCCTCCTCCAAATGCCCCACTCCACCCCACATACGCCGGCATCCCCGTTCTCCTAGCCAATATCTTCGCCAGCCGTGTCGCGAAATCGATACTTCCAGGAATGTCGTAGAGAGGCGTAGATAGAGGATCCGAGGGATTGAACCTCTAGACGAGTCTCGGTTGATCAGCGTGCAGTCCCTAGGTTTTGCAGTAGTTTAGGGGTTTCCCTATTAGGGACGTACGTTCGGCATAGCATAAACAAAGGAGCCAAGCGGGGAGAGCGAGGATGTGGTTGAGGTAGAGGTAGTGGTAAGGAAAGCGAGAACAGAAGTGGCGAAGGGAGTCAGCTGGATGCGGAGGGATGTGTGGGGACTTAGGGGAAGCGGGAGGGAGAGGATGATAGGTTTAGTTGGGGGTGGAGTGGTGGTGGTCTCGGAGGCGGTGGGTGGGGCAATGCTGGAGGGGCTGTGGTTTGCTTGGGAGGTGAATGACATGGTGTCGTGGAGACGCGAATACTGTGATACTTTGTGTGCAGATGAGAATGTGTTCGATTTAAAATGATCTTGGAACAATCTTTACACTTCTTGTTTACTATTTGAAACAAATGAGTAATTAAATATGTTTTAGAATAGGTAAATAATGAAGGGAACCAATATTTGCACACCCAGTTTCCATACAATTTCACTACCTAAGGTACATAAACACCAATCCAAATTAGGATTAATTACAGATATTACTTCTGGGATCAACTGCTATTATTCCAAGCTAATTTACACCTGAAATTGACCATCCACCACCTTGCTCCTGAAACTCCGGAATCTGCTCTACAACAGCTGAACCTTCGTCACCCCCCCTACCTTGTCCTCCGAGATAGGTAGATTAAATATCTGGTAATATGTTAGATGTTGCATGTGTAACGCGATTAATTTGATGGAGGGTGACGTCGTTGCCTGCAGGTACTTAATTCTTGGTGGGGCACTCATACAAATAAAGGTATTTCTAGGCGAATATTGGTTTCCATAATGAATTAAATGACTGCAAGTGAATGTCGGGATACAGGATTAATTACATGCAAGAAAACGAGCAAGTAAACAAGTAAACAAACGCTAGTACGTGGGGTGTTTGAAGAAGGTTATAAGGTCGGTTCTATCTATGTGAATAGGCGAGGCACATCGCTGCTGGCTTGTTTGTCTGCTCCAGCACATTTCCAGCACATATCCTCCAGCATATATATTGTTTTGTTTGTTTATTCGCACCTTTCTTTCCTATTCTCGGCAGCCTAAGTACATAGCTTGATCTTTTCCCTCTCTTTTCTCTTTCCACAGAATCGAATACCGGCCTTTCTATGCGCAGGACTACGCAATGTTTCAAGATCCAGAAGATTGGAATGGCGGCTACGATCCCTTAGAAGATCCCGAAGAGAGGAGAGTACTCTTTGCTGCTTTAGATTCTTTCCGGTAGGTTTTTGGTGTAAAGGAGCGTTGAAAAGATCATATCACACTCTCACTTGTAACCAGAGGAAGTGACCGTAAATTTCCAAACCTTCTAAGGGCTTTGATATTTATTATAGCTTGTTTCCCTCCGCATTCCCTGCAAGTATTTACCTCAAAACTCGCAATGGCTCAGCACTGGAGGCATGGTGTGCCAAACGGGGTAGGGTGATTCTGTTTGCATTCGTTCTAATTGGTGATGCTGCCTTTGTGCATGATCGTTTTCTACTTTTCATCTCCAAGACTACTGTTGAATGCTTAATTACTAACAATGGCGCAATGCATAAGCCTATATCGAAGGACCGCTCACTTTCATGCGACGCATCGCCGCCGTCAGAACTTCTACGCCTTGCCAACTGCACAATGGCAGATGTTGGCCGCACCTCCATTTAATATTCTCGCAAATCTTGACCGTGTGGATGATGCTATCGATGTGAACGCAGATCTGGCCCTGGAAATCCTAGATACTGGCTTACAGTCATTTGATGTTGATCCAGTATCGGAAACTCAAAAACCCGAGTGGCGGGATACTGCTACATCTCGAGATATGGACAAAGTCAGAACAACTATTCGTCAAATGTATCGTGACTGGAGTGCAGAGGGAGCCGATGAGCGTCGTGCTTGCTACGAACCGGTGCTGCATGACGTTGCCGAAGCGTTTGCCAGTAGCTCTGATAAAAGTAAGGTGAAGGTGCTTGTCCCTGGAGCTGGACTTGGCCGTCTTGTCTATGAATTCTGCAAAGGAGGTTACACGGTCGAAGGGAATGAGCTCTCGTACCATCAACTCATAACATGTAGCTGGATTTTGAACCACACCAAGCGAGCCAATCAATTCGACCTTTATCCCTTCATACTAGACTTTTCCAATGTTGTCAATAGGAAGCACCAGCTCAAAGCCGTCAAGATACCTGATGTCCACCCTGGGACCGATCTCGTGGAATCCATAAAACAGACGAATAGCCATCCATTCGGTAGAATGAGCATGACAGCTTCGGACTTTCTTGTTCTATACAGCGATCAACGGCATCACCAGATGTTCGATGCAGTAGTGACAGTGTTTTTTATAGACACAGCGCCAAATTTGATAAGATACATACAGGTGGTACATAATTGTCTAAAAGAAGGGGGAGTGTGGATCAATCTAGGCCCTCTGCTGTGGCATTATGGGGGCCAAGAACCCCCAAGACCAAACAAGGTAGAAAGCAGTGGTGAGGGAAGAAGAAAAAATGCAGGCATCGAGGAGCCAGGTACGGTTGAGCTCACTGACGATGAGGTATTGATGCTTGTTCAGACCTTCGGGTTCGAAATCGAGAAGCATGAGATGCGGAATGATGGATTTGGGTACATACAGGATCCCGAAAGCATGTTGCAGAATATTTATAGAACATCACATTGGATAGCCAAAAAGCAATCATGATTATTCTTCTAATTTGGCAGGACTTACGGTCCCTGACAGTCCGCAAGTCAAGAGTAGGAGGCCACTGGCCATTCGCTGGTTGTATCGATATCGATATGTAGTCCTTAGTCCTCCCGGAAGCAATCTGTGCTTAGTGAGCGATTGCGCCAACAACCGGAAATGCCAAGAATGGGGCTTCAAGATTCTCGAGTCTGAAATGATCCTTCGTCTTTCCCCCATCTCCGTCAGTAGGGCAAGGCTGATGGCATGACACTGTATGCTTTGAGCAGCGAATCTCCATGATGTTTTGTTTCAGAAAACGTGAGACATATGCGGAACAGATAGATGACAGCAGTCGTTAACTGAATGTCAGAAAGATTTGGATAGCCCCGCGTATCAGGCAGCTCTCTAGGCAAGCTTGAACCTACCGGGAGTTGTGCGAGTAGGAACCGAGCCTGCATTACCCAGCGTAACAACATCAATTTCCTTCAAATAGATAGATCCAAATACTGAACAAAATCGCGACTCGTTGATATAAGTTATCAGAGACTTGAATTCCTCATCACTCCGCCCCTCCCGCTGCTATTCTTGGTCAGCACCGCCCCCGGTGTCTCCCTCAAGGCGGACATTTTAGCAGGCGCATTAGTAGCGAAGAGACAAGGTACACTTGATTTATCCCACCACGCACAATGAAGCCCAACTGCGGTGTCTTTGACGTTGACCTTTTGTTACCTTAGGCATCATATGGACCTCATGAACGCACGATTCAAACAGTTCGGTGCTTCCCTTGGTTCGAAGCGCAATCCCAATAGAAACACTTCCCAAAACCCTGTTCAGCCCACGTCCACCAACGGAGTTGCTCCAACCCCACCTCTCAGTACTTCCTCCACCACCAGTTTACCCATGAATCAAGGGCAAAACGGGCTCGGGCGCCCTCCAAGCTACACTTACAACCCTAACGCTCCAAGGTCATCAAGTCCATTGCCCCCAGCGACGCAGCAATTACCACATCATCCACCACCTATCAACACGGGATCTTATCCACAAGGTCACCCTGCTTTGAATGGCGCAGCGCAACCACCAGGTTACGCAGGCGGATATGCTCAACCCAATGGTATGCACGGCGCTGGCGCACCGCAGTCCACTATGGGCCACTACCCAGGTCGAGGAGCACCTGTAGAGGTCGAAGGCGCTGGCAGGAGCAAAGCGCAGTTGATCGTTGGCATTGATTTTGTTCGTAACATACCTTAGTTCCGTTGACTCCCTATCTTTGACTGAGATATAATCTAGGGAACCACTTTTTCTGGCGTTGCATTCGCTTTCGCGACAAACACAGAGGCAAAGGAGGATATCATTACAGAATGGCCTGGCGCCGGCAATCAAACTAAACAAAAAGTAGGGTCTCCGAACCATTTTACCCAACGACTGTGCTGAAATCATTAGATACCCACTGTGCTCTATTACGACCAATACCAAAAGGTAGTCGGATGGGGTCCTGACATTGCCGAAGCCCTTGCGCCAACAGGCTATCCCAAGCCGGGCGTACAGAAGGTTGAATGGTTCAAATTACAACTCATGCTCTCGGGAAACACATACATTGACCCCATCAACCTGCCTCCCCTCCCACCCGGCAAGTCGGAGATTGACGTCGCTGCGGACTACCTTTACAAATTACGGCAAGCCATGAGGAGTCAGCTGCAGAAAACGCTAGGAGAAGTTTTTAATCGAGAAGAACGCAATATCAGATATTTCCTGACTGTTCCTGCTATCTGGAACGATGCCGGAAAGGCTGCAACACGTGCAGCTGCAATTCAAGCCGGCTTCTTACGAGACGAGAACGACAACCGACTCACCTTGATCACCGAACCTGAAGCAGCCGCCATGTTTTGTACGAAGACTGGTCTACTCAACCTCAAAATTCGGGACGCTGTTCTTATTGTTGATTGTGGTGGAGGAACCGTTGATTTGATTGCCTACGAAGTCGAGGAAGAGACGCCTTTTACCGTGGCTGAATGTACCGCCGGATCTGGAGACTCGTGTGGTTCTACTGCATTGAATCGAAACTTCAGTAATATTCTACGAGCAAAGATCCGCAAGATGAAGCTTCCTGACGGGTCAAAGACGGCGGGCAAGGTCTATGCAAAGTGTATCATGGATTTTGAGAACCGGATAAAAGCGGATTTCCGCAATAACGGACAGAAGTGGGCGGTTGATGTGGGTATCGAGGCTGAGTTCCCCGAGGCTGGAATTGAAGAAGGGTACATGACCTTCACGAATGAAGAGATCCTCCAATGTTTTGAGCCCGTGGTCAACCGTATCCTAGAATTAGTGCGCAACCAGATCATCGCCATACAAGCCCAGAACAGAATACTACAGGTAAACTTTCCGAATTCTTCCTTTCACTAATCACCAAGCTAACATTTCCCCCCCCCCACCCAGAACGTCCTTGTCGTCGGCGGCTTCGGCGCCTCCGAATACCTCTTCCAACAAATCAAACTCCACGTCCCCCCTCAATTCCAAGCCAAAGTTGTCCGCCCCATGGATTCCGTCGCCGCCATCGTCAAAGGCGCCGTTACCGCCGGCATCACTGAGCGCGTCATCACCTCGCGAGTAGCCCGCCGCCACTACCTCATGGCCACTCTGCAGCCCTTCAAGGAAGGCCATCACCCCGAGCAATACCGTGTCCCTAGCTTAGACGGCAAAGACCGCTGCAAGTACACGCGGCAGATTTTTGTGCAAAAGGGACAGAGGGTTAAGATTGGGGAGCCGGTTAAAGTGAGCTTTTTCAGGCAGGTGGCGCCGGGGGCGACATTAATGTACGAGGATATTCTGTATGCGTGCGATGAGGATGTTTGTCCGGAGTATACGAAAGATCCGAGGATCAAGGAGGTGGTTACTTTGACGAGTGATTTGAGCAGGAAGAATTTAGAGAAGGATTTCGAGAGGATGGATACGCCACAGGGGACTTTCTATCGTAAGCATACGCCCTAGTTCTTGCCCTTCAAACCCTCTCGAAATTATGTTCACTCATGTCAAATAATCGTACAGGCGTCTACTTTGACATTCTTCTCGCCCTTGACGGCAGCGAGTTCAATGCAGAGCTGGTCTGTCAAGGAGAGGTGATGGGACGATGCTCCGCAAGATTTAGGTAGGGCAGGACGAGGGTGGGGGATAGAGAGCACAATGGTGACGAGGTCGAAGTCTGAAAGGCTCGAGGGGTGGGGAAAGGAAACGAGACACAGGGGGGTATGAGAATCGTACGTGGGAGTGATGAACGTAAAGGAGAGACGTATTTGTTTTCCCCTGCCTCCTCCGTTTCCTTGCTTCTTCCTGATATCACCAGAGACTTTGGGCTTCTGTTTTTTTGGGTGGGGAGCTCGAGCGGATACCTCTAGCAATTTTCTGGGTCTTTATGAATTGAAAGTGTTCGATTCCTGGCCTCTTTCGGCTTTCAGGTTTTGCAATGAAGCTCCTTCGAGTTGTCGAGTGACTTGTGGTTGCCTTAGTCTCGTCTCCAGGATCCAACGCTGAATGCATAGTATCTAGTCAGGGTTTTCCGTGAGACGGAAGGGTAGCTTAGGTGCCGTCGTGAAGAGCTTGGGAGATCGGGGATAAGGAGGTATGGTAAGCCGTCTCTCATCTTTGATTCTTATATCAAACAGAGATGGAAAGAGCTTCCTCGTAGAACTGATCTCTCTTGACGTTATGACAGAGTGTACTTTGCTGTCAAGATGAGCTATCACGAGTGTGCCTAGTGGGCCACTCCGGGGATGTCGAAATTGCTAACAACGTATCTTCATTTGACGTGGCTAAGTGAGCAACCAGTCTCATGGATTTATTCAGAATAATGTAACTATTACTCAAGCCTAACAGCATACGGTCTTCAAAACCCGCTCTTCTGTTTTGTACCAGGTTTGTCTAGGGTTGTTGAGCTACGTACGGTAAGTGAAGCTTTCATTTCTTTCAACGTTCCGCCATGAGCAATCGCTGATACATTTTGCACCTAAGGTAATTCCGCATGTATCGTTCCTCGCTCCAAATCAGCCCTGCACAGCATTCATTCCTTCCGGTTTGTGTAGGCTTCCCCTTTAAAATGCGACCACGACCGTCGGTGTTGTCATTGCCGTCGCCATTGCTATTACCATCACCACTGTTTTCATCTACTAACCGCATGGAATCCACAACGCCTCACTCGCTCCTCTCACCAAATTCACAGCAAACTGTTGATTCTCTTGTTGATGGAACCTCGATCTCTGCTCATACTGATGCCGTTGCACATCTCAGGGACCGAGACTTTCCAAGCTTTGTTGAAGATGTTGAGCCGTTTTCGGGCTACTATGTTGGCGGATATCATCCGGTCCATTTGGGCGAGCGTTACGGTGATGGAGGTCGTTATAAGATTTTGCACAAGCTAGGCAACGGCACGTTTTCCACGGTATGGCTAGCGAAAAATCTGGCTGCAAAAAAAGTATGTGAAATCTGGTGACACGAGCTAACGAAGCAAGAAGCTGTAGAATTGTTCGAAGCAAAAGAGCATTTGAGGCTCCTCTCATGGCTGAAATCGCTTACAAAATTTTACAGATCGGTACGTCACCCTTGAGATTCTCGTAGTAGGACCACCATCGAGGTCTATCAATCATCATGATCTGCTCAAATCACACCACCATGATGCACAAAAAATGGCTCACGATAGCAATACCAACGCGATCATGATTAATGAGATACGCATCCTTCAACGTCTTTCAGATACTTCATCAGCAAGTTTCCATCCTGGAAGCGCGCATATCCTGTCGCTCGTAGACCATTTCACCATCTCGGGACCTAATGGAGCGCATCATGTGCTGGCAACAGAAATCGCAGGTCCACGGCTCTCAGATGTAGTAATGCCAAGTGCTGTTGTTCGGGAGCTCTGTCGGCAGCTTGTGGAAGGAGTAGACTATCTACACCAGCAGGGTATTACGCATGGTGGTAAGCAGTACCGATTCTGGCGAACGCTCTTCTCTTATCTCCGTTTACTATAGATGGTAGCGAAAACAGATGCAATGACTATCCTTCTCTCGTCACAAAGCCATAGAGGTAAAACGCACAATAGAGGGTTGACTCCGCGTCGCATAGTGGGGGCCACGATTAGGACGAATGCTAGAATTGAAGAGCTCATGAGAGTAACAAAAATGATACGATCCGTTACCTGAGGGCACAGGCGAATGTAGCCGAGCCCCGAGCAGTCAACTCCAGAGCGAGCGCAGGGTGCCCACTTAATTCTACAGACATAGTGGTCGAGAGGATTGATACCTTTTATTTTGTGGCACGGTGACTGTCACATATCTAACGTAGGTACCTTAGACTTCGATTACAAATGCTGGACCAAGCCGCAAGGGTAAACCCCTTTTTGTTGCATGTGGTCGTGATTACTGATTACTGTACTGTGTACATTTCGATCACTCCAAGAAGAATATTCATAAATAAGTAGCCTTGACATCTCTGATGACACGAGATTTTCTTATCCGTCATGACTTAGACTTGAGACCTCTTCTACTGGGCTTACTAGACAAGAATGACAATCCAATGGCTTTCAAATACTACAGTCTCCTCCTCACTGTCTTCAATTATTACATCCTCTTGATCTCAGGCCAGACCGTGGAATCAGACCCAGGCGTTCATGGCCCTGCATTGGAACTAGTCCATCTCTACTATGATCAATTCCCTACAGGTAAGTTCATTTACCCAAGTCAATATCAACTCTTTCCGTACTTCCTCCGTTTTCACTCAAAGACCTCAATCTGATCCATCTGCAGGCATCGCCGTATCTGCAACTGGAAGGTTGTTTAGCAACTACCCTCCTACGTTGGACGCTAACAACACCAAATACGGTGTTGCGGAGCTTACCACCAGCACCAGCGAGACACCGTACCCGAGCGTAGAATTCAATTCTCCACCAGAGGGATTCATCAATTATACTACCACTCCCCCTAGTTAGTCTCATGCTTCCGGAGTTCTCGGTCCTTTGGCAAAGCTAATCCGAACACTTGCAATCTTGAGCTGAAGCAAATTACCGTAATTATTCAGTTGGACCTCAGTCGGTAGTTGTGGATGCGAAAGACAGATTGTGGATTTTAGATACGGGGAGAGCGTCGACTCCGACGGGGACCAACGTACTGGCATCTTATGGCGGAGCAAAGCTCGTTGGCGTCGATCTTTCAAATAACACAGTCTTCAAGACCATCATCTTCCCAACCACCGTTGCATACCCAGATTCCGTAGGTCCAATCCTTTCCTCCACCACGAGATCTAACAGACCACCTCCCTAGAACCTCAACGACATCCGATTCGACCTCCGGCCGCATATCACCCCCTCGGGCCAAGGAATCGCCTACATCACCGACTCCAGCACCGAAGGCCGCAACGGCCTCGTCATCGTCGACCTCGGCACCCGCGCCTCATGGCGCCACCTCGACAACATCCCTCAAGTCCGCACCGAGCAGCAATTCCTCCAATTCATCTGGGGTGAGCCCGTCTACAGCGTCGCCGGCCCCAACCAACGCGTCATCGCCAGCTCTTCCGGCGCCGACGGCATCGCCCTCTCCGCCGACGGCGAAACCCTCTACTGGACCGCCGTCGCGAGCCGCTATCTGTACAGCATCCCCACCGCGCGCCTGCGCGACAACTCCCCCCTCTCCGAAGTCCGCGCTTAGGCATCCATGGTCTCGCACGGCCAAAAAGGCATCTCCGACGGCCTCGAGACGGACAGCAACGGGCTCGTCTATCTGGGTAATTTCGAACAGAACGCTATTGATATCTTCGATCCTGCGACCGGGTTGTTGAGTGTGTTTGTACGGGATCCGAGGATTGGCTGGACGGATAGTATGGCGGTTGCGGCGGATGGGTATTTGTATTTTACGGAGAATCAAGTTTGGAGGACGGCGGGGCATTATCCCGGGACAGATAGGAGGGTTAGGCCGTTTGGGCTGTTTAGGGCTCGGTTGCCGGGGGGTGGGGGAAAGGTGCTGTTGCGGTAGGAGTCGGGGAGTGAAGTAACGAGCAAAAAAAATGGTGAGTGTCGGTCTCCTCCAGCCTGGGCAGTGCGCTTCAAGACGGCGGTACATTCTTTGCGGATTGGTTGTGCTGGCGCTCGATATCTAGTTTCCATCCCCCAACAAGGCTTCAAACGCTTGAAAAGATAATACAACATCGAAACTTCATGAAAAACCAACGAGACTCCGCAACACCACACGTCGTTTTGGCACGGACCTACCCAAACTTGACTCAATTGAAACCCAGTGAATACTTGCAGACAAACAAACAACCCCTCATACCTCATCTACCGAGAAGCCCCTTTTACGGCCTGCCGCATCCACCCTCCCCCCCCTTACTCCATCCAAAGCCATCCAAGCTACCAAAACATACAAAACCACCATCGAGAACCCCCACGCCCTTTTTTCGGTCTCTTATCATAGAGCTACTACTTGACTCACTTCCACATCCCAGTCACACCACTCACTTAGAACAGTGCTTCATGCTCGAGAGCAGACTAGGTTTGTGCGAAGGGGTGATGCGTACGGTGGTGATAGCTAAGAGATGCAGATTGAAGGGTGGTTGGGGGGTTGTTGAGTGTGGTTATGGGTTGGCTTTGTTGGGAGTGCAGCTGGGGATGGTTTCATAGGCGGCTTTTCAAAGGCCGTCAGAAGTCTATTCAACGAAAGGAACTCCAGAGTAAGAAATCGATCCTTCCTGAAGTAGGTATCTCTTTGACGGCGGTTGCTAAGGTGTGCATCACCGCTGCTCATATTTCCTATTCCGAGCCTAGTCAGACCACTTTGATTCTCGGTCTTGAAAAGTGCTTCAGTTGACTTTGCTGCCCGCGGTCGCTAGGTTGACTTGACCGAAAACCTAACCCCCCTTTACTTGAGAGAGTGTCGATTCCGTCTAGAATGCGAAGGCAGCATGTATGCTACCGTTTGGTGGGAGATGTCTGGGCATCTGACTCTTCTCGATAACGCACAGCTCCGGGGTAAAAATGGAGGCAGCATAGCCACCACTTCGTGGAAGTATTGTTCCCAGCGTCTAATACGCCAATCCTGGGTCCCTGTTCCAATCTACGTCCATCAGCTTGACATTCCGAAGCTCCTGTGCGACCACTAGACATAACAGCCAGAATACTTAGCCCTGCGCACTCACAGTCGTGCTTTTGGTACCAATAATCCTCAGAAGCTTATAATCTCTATGCACCGATGCGCTGGGTCTTGTTCTTCGATGGTGCATCTAACCCCTCGTTCCTCAACAAGGTACGTTTGGCTGTGTTGATTTTTTAGTTTCTGATTGCCGAACGCATATGAAATCTCTCATCTTGAAGAGCGCGAGAGAATATTGAGAATGTGTATTCATAGTGCGTATAATAACACAAACGTCTTGTCAAGTTCATCTTGATCAAGTTGCTCTGATCAGCAGGGTTTCCTTTCAGATTCATACAGGAATCCTTGCTTAGATCTTCAGAGATCAGCTAGAGCTGTCGTTTGTGCGGGCTCGTCGAAACTACTGATATATATTTGCAAAATTTGAAAAGTCGGTATGTGAATTCAAGAAGGGAGCGTTGATATGCAGACCGCCTGGTTGGAGAGATCATGGGAATAATAGTTAACCTTGGGAAGACGATTGCTTTGAGGATTCCGGCTTATAACCGCGACAGAGGTACAGCTTGATTCAAGCAGAAAGTGGCGGACAATATGAAATCCGACGAAGCCACATCCACCAACAACGAGGACCGAGCCCAGGTGGTCTGGTGGTTTGGAGCTCATTAAGGGACGGTAGTTGAAATGGTTATACTAAAGGTTACGATATATATGAAGTAGATAGTGGTCTCGCAAGGCAAAGAGGGAGGATGCAAGTGAGCCTGCGAAGCGAGAGCTCTGAAAGAATGTTCGCCATTCGAAAGTACTCATGAAGTTACATTCAAGCCTCTACCCTCGATACTAACATAACCTATTTTGTTACTAGTGCCTGTTGCAATTGCTGTTATGTGTCTGACTAGAAATTATGGGGTTTAACCAATATAGGAGATTCTTTCACTTGTTCCTTTGAGCTATTGACAGAGCGGGTCTATTACCTATTATACAGCGTGAATTTGGGATATGCTACGCCCTGCTCAAGTTTGGCCACATTGGCTGATTTCTCTACTGTAATAAGGAGCTCAGCAAGGCATATTGGGAGTGCGTGGATGGGACGTAAGTGTTGCACAAGCAGCAAGCATGAATCTACTTGTTGTAACTCGCTGTCCGTACCCTTGTGTACAAACACAATATCTTATATCGCAAAGTCGTACAGCCATCATATCTCATCTCATTCTGTGTTAGTCCTCAAGCTCACGTTCTTTATCATGTACTTTCACATCTTCGGACCAATTACTATGGTTGAGGATCTGCGGGTATATTGGCGCCATTTTCAACCACGACATTCTATGGTAGTATGACAATTGCTTTTTTCATCCTTGCGACACCTGGACGTGGTGCGACATGGTGGTCGCATCAATTTATGCCACATGAGCATCTTTGATCTAGTATTGTTTGTATCGCAATCCGTCGTTGGCCTCGCCATCCATATTGCCGTATTGATCCTACCCACCATAGCAGTCATGCAACTGCAGCTACCTAGATGGCGCAATATTGGTATCATTCCCATCTTCATGACTGGTCTATTCATAGTGGACCTTCATGGTCTACGGCAACGAACCTCCTGACGTTTAACAAGAACGGGCTTTCAGGCGGTAGGGTTAAGAAGGCGGGAGAAGAGATTTTGCGAGGAGCTGAATGGTGACTCGGATCGTTTTCGTGCGAGGCTGGAGGAATATGTGAGGATGACAGTCAGCTTAAGCGATGATTGTATAGTCAGATTGAGGTACGCCATTCTCGCTTCCGCACGGTTTGTTGATCGAGAATGACGGTCTGACTCGAGTTCCGTGTTTGTAAAATAGCGCTTTGGTTTAGGTTGAAACCTTGCGGTAATGGCCACGCTGCAAGCGCCGGCGATATCTTATGTCATGCACAACTGAAGAAGACCTTATTGCTATTCAAGGGCCTTGCTGAAGAAGAGAGGATAGTGAGACGGTAGTCTCGGGTCACAAGACAGGGTTTGACGATGCTGAAGTGCTTGGCCGAAAGGCAGTTGGGCAAACACAATTGGAGATAGGTTTCGGATAGGGGCATGATATGATATAACACGAAGTATAGGGCTGATCTTCTTTGTCGGAGGATGTTCTGGCTGATTGTGTGTTAGTCAAGCGCAGAATCTCGCGATCTCCATGCTCGCTATTTCCTTGCCATCTTTGTTGAGAACTCGTCTGCACGGGCGATCTTTTGTCAATCGAAAAGCTAGTGGTATAGAGCATGGAGAATAGAAGAGGCAAGCCACAAGATGTGAATAAAGGAAGCCCAGAAATATCAAGCGTACAACAAGCGGCGAGTCTCGATGCTCAACCGAAAGTTTTTTTGAACTGACAGCAAGCCTTCGCCGTTCCGACTCCTGAAAATGGCTAATCGTTGACGATCGATACCTCGAGCAATAACACGCAAGGTCGAAACTCTTAGACGAAAAGAAGGCCACGGTGCTGCAATGCCGGCCTGGCCACAAAGTCGCATGCACTAAGGCCCCAGGGCTCGTCGCGGCTTTCTTAACTGAGAGATACCTATACAGGTTTAGGCGGTGTCAAATCTCGCCCACGCTGAATAGTGTAGGAATGGTTAGTACGAGAGAGATTTTCAAGCTCAAAGCATCATTTTATAGCCTGAAGCCTTTAAAGATTGCGGCGTGGTTGAGTATGAGTATCTCGATGCTGAATAGTGAAGAAAAGCATATCCTTTTGAAATATTTCGGAGAGATTTTCTCAGATAGAAGAGAAGACTGCTAACGAAGCGCAGTGAAATGAGCGTAACTCTATTCCCTGTAGATTGAAGCACGGGATGGGCTGGTTGTTAGTGAAATCGCATAGCCATCTACCTACACGGTATGATAGAATCAGCATCTTCGCGGAGGAGCGAGCTCTAGAATAAATACTACAGTATTTCAAGCCTGAAATCCCATCAGGCTCTTCTAACGTATCGCCCCCAATTCTTCGATGGAACGATCAGCTGTTTAAAGATCATGGACTGAACCCAACATCTTTTAGAGATGTTGTGCCGACTGGATCTGCTAGACGATAGCTCAGGGCCCATGTTACCTTGAAATATCTATATTCACAGAGAGCGGCTGGTGTTTCGGCGTCTACACGTCTCTAGTGTAGTCCTTCTTTCGGTTAAGACGATGTACTTCCTCTGACTGATCTGATATTAGAGGTATTCTGAGCTTTTGCATCGGAAGTTAGAACTTGGCCAGATGAGGTAGCTAGGTGCAAAGGGAGGCACATTTGGGGTGATTACATTCTGGAATATTGTAGAGTAATCCGGCGGTAAAGCTGCTGGGGACGACTGGTAAGGTTGAGAATTTATCAAGATAGACGATACCGGAAGTCGAGGTAGATGCAGTGTCGATTCAGGTTCTCTCTCATGAGCTGGGATTGAGTGGTTAGCGATGACTTGACCGTTCACTCAAGACATTGGCATCGTCCATGTCTAGCATAACATCCTCAAGGCTGATATCATTGAAGAAGCCCCTAGTAATAGAGAGTAGTATACTCCTCGACACGTTCAGAACATAGCGTTCGGTTCCAGAAGCCTCTCAATCCATCTAGACGCTTCGTAAACTGTTTAATCCACTTGGCCGAACAGTTGACCAGCAATCTTGCCGCCATCATGAGTACGACCTATGCAAGCGGCAACATTCAGAAAATGATTTATCTTTCAATAGTTCACCAATCCAAGCTTCATTTATCAACTGCTGGCGCGGCCCCTCTAGGCCAACCCTCCCCGGGGTAATCGTAGAAGAATGTTCTTGGTCATTTCTCAATCCTCATAGCAATCTTGCAAAGTTGGTTCTGGCGCTGGTGGTAGCTCATAATAAGCAAAAGAAGGCCAACCTGGCCAGATACTCTAGGTTCGGCGGAAGCAGGTTAGCGGCATCCGAATTTCCGAAGGTCTTCGACTTGACGTTATTTCTGGGTATGGAGATAGATGGTGAGTTGTGTGCCCTTCGTAGTACCTTGCTGACGGGATTGTTGTATGCTTGAGTGTTTCCATTATCCTCTTCCATCGACTGCGTCACTCTCTTTGTTGGCTCCTCCCTGCTCCACAACTTTTATCCCGTAATATTCCCCTGTGATCCCCTGGATACATCTCTCTCATAACCGCGCTTACGAACTTACTCCGTAGCAAGCTTGGCTAGCAAAGCCATGACGCACTATTAATGTACGTAGTAGGTCAATAATTCCAAATGCGCACCTCCCAACCTCCTCTCCGATAGTAAGATGGCAAAAAAGAGAACAAAAGATATTAGTCCTGACCCTAATGACCTACCGTCCGCCCTACCCACAGCCTACAGGGCACCTCATGTGATGTTCTTCTCCCTTAGGCTCCTTTACTACTTTAGTACTCCGAGCGATCTAATTCAAGCAAGCTTTTAGGCAAGGTACCCAGGGAATTTCCCCCGAGATCTCACCCTGCATAAAGTAGTCAGGGCGGTTGTTAATGAGTGATCGCACCAGGCAAGCGCTTTTGGGTTAAATAACTCGCTTATTTGATCATTCATTAAAAACACCGCCCCTGAGTACGCTTTTTCAATAAAGGTAAGGGTAGCAGTCTAGCAGATGGAAGTACATATCCGACCTAACTTGATATGGGTGAGCAGGCCTTTTTAACCTCGGATTGGAGATTGGAGATTGAGAACCATGTTTATAGTACGGTTGATAGAGATTGCAAGTATTTCGATAGTGTTGTAAGTAAATAATGGCGCGTTATGCGACACGGAGGGTTTTCATGTCTCAACACGAAATTGCATGAAGTATGAAGCTAGAAATTTTAGTCACTCAAAACCATTGCACAAATTTGCGGACACATGAAGTTTGAATTGAAGATTAATGCGTTTAATTAGGTATATCATATAATTCGCGCTTGACGCCGCCAGTCCCTGATGCAACATTGAAACATGGTAATACAGGACGTGGTACTCTGGTATCAATCGGGCTTGCCATTACTATGTACATCATGATACTCAGATCTGGGTAGCACAAGTCCTTGGTGGCTTTTCCATCGCACGCTTACTCCGGGTTGGAGATCTCAACAATAGCGGGTCCGGCAGCAACGGTATCGTCGGTGACGGTGGTGTTGCATCCGGTCAGTACGACGTAGCTCTGTCCGTTGATTGGTGCAGTGCCCATTGGTGCAGTTGGAACCTTGACTGAGAAGCCGCCAGTGACAGGGGTGGCACTGAGTTTAACATTAGATAATTGTAAATGCTTATTCAAAGGCCTGAAAAACTTACGGAACGAAAACTGGTCCAGTGACGGTAATGAAAGCAGCGTAGATTGGCGAGCTTCCATCAGCGGCCTTGAGTGTGTAGGTTGGGGTTAGAAGAGTAATGGTGGTACCAGCGGTGATGTTGGCAGGGCTTTTGGGGTCCAATGTGAGGCTCGGGAAAGCCTTGACTGGGAGCTTGACGTTGCTGGATGGGCAAGACACAATAAAGGGAGCAGCTAGAGTGTAGACCTCGTTGAGGGAGAGGGGAACGTCAAAGGGCGATGGGAAGGGAACTTGGCCAATAGCAGCGCGGATGTACGACGAGTGGCGGGCCTCGACGGTCAAGATTGAACCGGCCGCCGTGAGGTAGTTCTTGCTCATGATATCGGCCGCAGCACCAAGGTAGGCGGTGATACCGACACCCTCGAGGATGGAGGCCGTGGCGAGAAACATCTTGGGGTCGGTGACGCCGAAGCTGTAAACGCACTCAGCGACTGGCTGGTACCCACCGGCCTTGAGGGCGCTGGTCAAGAAAGCCACATGAGTTGTCTCATCCGCGGAAACGATCTTGATGTTGTTGTAAACATCGGCGGAGAAACCGGCCTTGGTGAAATCGTCCGAGGTGAAGTTTGCAAGGCCTTCACGGTAGAACTTGTCCTCAAGGTGCTCGAGGGTCAAGGCGTAGTTTAGGATGTCCGCGTCAGTGACGGCGGGCATAGCCTGACGGACAGCGATCAGGCTGAACAAACGGCAATTAGCAATCAGTCAATGTTGAGGGCAGCGCATATCTTACTTGTTCTTGGCTGGGACAGCAGAAGCAAGGGCAGCAAAGCCCGCGAGGGCGGCAAAGGTGGTCTTCATATTTGACAATAAAATGGTACCTTGAATAACAGGATGTATTGTAAAGAGGGGAAAGCGAAAAGATATGAGAGTCTGTGGAAGAGGAAAACAAAGATGAAGAGGCAGATGCGGGAGAGTTAAAGAAGGAAAGGAAGAGATGGGATGAGTCCGATGAAGGCGCGAAATGAGCACGGCATCACAACAACCCGCTAGCTTGAGCTCCACCGATGCAAGAATGTAGACATGGATGTTGAGTTGTTTAATCTGGAATGCATACGGGAGATGAGGGAAGCAAAGAGAAGATGACGGGACTAAGCCTGATTGGTATGGATCAACGATACTTTAACCGCATTTTGACGAGCGGTCCCTGGGAAATTACCTCATGCAGAGCTAGGTACCCCAGATTGTTCGGAGCTTGAGCAAGCCGTGTTTGCCCCAGGGCACTAAAAAAAGCCACAGATACCACATCAGGAAGCCATCAGGGTCCATCATTTGAGATCGCCTCTCAGCCGTTTGAGCTTATGCTGATGCACCATGCGCTCCAAGTACTTCGGATCCTCGACTTCCCTTGAGACCAGGCAGAAGATCCTAATTGACACATGATCAGGCCAGGTTTTCCCCGGCCATCCGACCATCCGAAGAATTGCCGAAGCCTCGTAACCGTCATGCAACGCAAATGGTTGCGACATGAAAAGATGCTGAACCCAGGATAAGGGGGGGAGCCGTGCCCTAACACTAGTAAAAATGATTAGAGGAGGCTTTCCATTATTTTAAATTGCTCATATGTTTGTAGCGCTTTGGTAGTGCAGGAAGCAGTAGTTGTTAATTTAACGTGCAAGTGACTGGGTTCCAGGCTCCCAAAGTTGGTCAAGGGTCAAGTATCAAAGAGCATTCCGGATCGCGTCAAGCCGTCTCCCAAGCAATCTTGCTCATATTCTACCAGCGCCCGGAAACATTAGTACAAACACTTACCTCCCTGGTACATCCTTTTCCTCTTGCCCTCTGTCTTCTTAATTCATCCGCATCCTCTTATTCCATTCATCTTTTCCCCAAACGTTCCCTCAGTCTTCTACTTGCATCAAATTAATACCAACGTCCCCCAATACACTCGTTCAATAGCAAGATGAAGTTCACTATGGCTGCCTTTGCCCTCGTGGCTGCTCTCGGTGCCAATGCGCAAAGCATGGTATGACTTGTCCCATTGTTTTGGCTCCCGAAATGTGACTCACAAGTTCTTAGTCGACTGTCCTCGCTGCCTGCGGAACCTCCTGCCCAACTGGCCCAGCACCTGATGTTATGGTCACTCGAACTGCTGCGTACGCGCCCTCAGGAACTGCTCCCTGCCCGTCTCTTGTGGTCAGCAGCATGAGCGGAAACTCCAGCTCGCCTACCAACGCGATGTCACCCAGTCCATCCCAGTTCAAGGGTGCCGGAAATCACATGGCTGGTTCAGTCGGCGCCGTTGTCGCCGTCGCTGCGGCCGCTCTCATGTTGTAGGAAGTGGAGGATCAGAGAAGTGGCTTTTTGCATGAGGAAGGGAGTTTGTCGATTTGGTGTCTGTGCCGTGTCTGTATTATATGGAAACACCACAGCAGCGCTCTAATATCTGTCCGTGGGAAAGGCGCTTTCGCACACCAACTTCAGTGTTTGCTTGTCTACCCCATTCACACTGTTGGAAGCGTCTTTTTCTACGACATTGTGTATACTCAATAATACCCGATCGGCGTCTTCGCTGCCTTTATCAATCTAAGAGCATTAGTCTTCACTTCTTTGTAATTAATCTCGGGCAAAGACTTACATATCTGCTCGCGGTCGCATACCTTCCTCTCGGTGTGAATCTCGTCAAGATCCACTGCATCTATGCCTTTTTTTGGTGTGCTCTGGGCTTGAACCACAACCCACGGCCTGTGGGCTCGTGACTTTAAGTATCAGTGAATGTGGTACTCTTCGCGGCCGGCGCCCACTTGAGTGTTCGCGTCGACGTCGCATGCTCCGCTGATGGATTGATCCCTGCAATTCGACAGTCTCGACAGCTTCAACGACGTACGATTTCAAAGGTGATTTCGACTACAAAGCTAGCTTTTCGTAACGTAAAGTAAGTCTGGGAGCCTCGAGATCGCACATAACCGTGGCCTGTTCGAAGCGATTCTTGACGAGGATGCTTATTTCGCTGGGAAGGTGGGATCATCCAAAATAACGCTGGCGCAATGTGCAGCAAGAACAAACAACGATATCATGGACTATGGTCGAAAGAGGGGAGCGATGTCTCATACGACAGCTCATTTCCAATGGAAGGTGAGATCACTGAAGCTATCAGAGTGCGCCTTCCTCCCGAACCGATTTTTCAATACTATGTCAACTTTCGCTTTTTTCTCAATGTACTCTAAGACTGATCGATGGTTTCCTGAATACTCCCAGTTCCGCACTTATTGTTAATGCTCCTCAACCTCGCCTGTTTGGCTTCGAGCTCATCGATTCGTATTCTTATCCCCATAACGCAGTCTACTCTTATCGACCTTCATTATTGGTGACACGCAAGAGGCGCTGGTCACCCTGTTTGAAGAGACACCCAAGCCCTAAAAGTGTTACTTTGGCCATTTCATAGTCTTGCAGACGAGGCCTCGGGCTCCTTCGCTTTCCTACCGCTTCATCAACGCTTGATCCATCATTATTTTCATCGTTCAAATTAAAGTCTCCTCGAAGCAGGTCTAGAGAGCCCCTTCAACCTGTGCTTTACCGACGGCAATGGCATGCTCCCCATCAAGCTACCGGAGCTGGCCTTTGTCGACAAAACAGCCCCTGCTCCTCTCATTGCTCCTGAGCATCCTGCCCACGGATGCTCTCCACCACATGAAACGCGCAATATCCCAAGACATCAGCCTACGTGATCTATCAAGGTCCTTAGTCGTTACGAATATGTGCCAGGAGACAGTACATCCAGCAATAGCGACACAAAAGGGAACAGCTCCGAATACAGGAGGCTTTGAGCTCGGTTCTGGTAAGCAGCGCAACCTGACAGTAGGTGCAGACTGGCAAGGTCGCGTCTGGGGAAGAACAAATTGCACCTTCAACTTCGACGGGACAGGGTCTAGCAACAACGGGGGCTACAATGGTGGAGGTGCTGCTTGCGCTACTGGTGATTGCGGTGGCGTTCTGGACTGTAAAAATCCGGTATGCATTGCTCTTACAGAAGTATTTCGTGGCTTGAGCTCAAAGACTTATCCCAATGATCAGGGCAACCCACCAGCAACCCTTGCCGAGTTCTCTCTAGCATCTTACAGCGGCCAAACCTTCTACGATATCTCTCTTGTCGACGGCTACAACATCCCAATGGGCATTGTTTCCCTCTACCCCGAGTCCGGCAACGCCTCCCTGACTGAAATTCCTCCCAACCTTACCAACCCCGTCTGCATCGGCACCGCTGCCCTACTCGATGACGAGGGTTCCACCGCCGATGAATACCTGGGTACTAACTCTTCTTTTCCCATCCCACTCGACCGAACCCAGAGCAAATCCGATGTCCAAGCCTGGTGTCCGTGGGACTTGCAACTCTCTCCCATGACTGGCCCTTCTAATGGCGTATACCTGTATCCAGATCAAAGCATCCAGCGACCCGTTTTCAACCCCTGCTACTCCGCCTGCGCAAAGTACAGCAAACCATCAGACTGCTGTACTGGATTTTACGACAGCCCGAGCGCGTGTAAGCCAAGCAAATACAGTGCGGATGCGAAGAAGGTCTGCCCGGATGCCTACAGTTATGCTTTCGACGACCAGGATTCTACCTTCATCATCCCTTCCGGCGGCGGCTTCGAGGTCATCTTCTGCCCGCCCGGTCGCTCGACGACGATTCTTTCGACGCTGGCGAATCAGCTGCACCAGCTGGCGAGTACGGGTCATGTGTCGAGTCAGTTGTTAGAGGAGTTGAGGGATGAGAAGATTGTTTTGAGAACGAGTAATGGGGTTGGTAGGGTAGGGGCTAGTGGGAGGCAGATTTCGTGGGTGGCAATGGTGGTGACTGTTGGATGGCTGTTGATTTGGTAAATCGTTCACGCTGGCAAGGGCTTTAGATCTATTAAATGGTCAAAGAGAACAGGCAGTTTCGATGGCATTAATACCCTTCTCCATTTCCTCCATACAACCAGCTCGTCCTTGACCAAATGCCTCGATCTTGACCGAATGCCTCGACCGAATGTCTCGACCCAGAAACAGTGACCTCATCTAAAACATTAATACCTCTGCGTTCGGAGGGTTAAGCTATGTTTGTCCTATTTGGGGTTCTGTTTTGGCTGGCTGGTTTTGCGAAGTGAGAGGGGGGGGGGAATTGATGGATTGAAAGAGGGGGAAAGGTCGGGATGCTTGGGGGAAGGGGGGAAAGGTAATCAGGGAGATGGGATTGGGGTGGGCAGATGGGTGGGGGGAAAGGGAGTGCGGATTTAGAAAAGCATATTTTCGTGGATGAGAGGCTTAGCAGAGCAATGCGGGTGGAGGGAATTTGGTTGGTGGATAGATCTGATCGGGGAGGCTATAAAGACGTGGGATTTTTGGAAGGGGAGAGGGTAGCTTTTAGGGTTGGTGAAAGCTAGGGATCGGTTTGTATATGGGCCTTGTCGGGACGAATGGGTTTGGGGATGAATGTTTGTGTCTGATGGAGCTGTGTGAGCGCGGAGTTTGAGAAGGAAGCGGCAAGTTGTATTTAGATCTAGGGAATATAAGTGAATGTGGTCATGGAACAAAAAGGTTGCGACATCCGCCTCGTTTATATCGTCGTAGCGTCGAGCCATTGGCTCTGCTGATTTTGTACTGGGCTTTTCGAAGGAAATTCCTGCTCATCTTTGGAACGTCTAGATTAGGCTTCCGAACGATATCTTCAATTGTACCTTTTGACCAAAAAAGCGTAGTGATTTAGTCCGATCCTTCCTACCGAAAAACCACGTCCTTTACTTTCATGGATCTTGATCTTCCTCCGTGTGACGGGATGGAGGGACGAATTCCCACAGATCCGCTTTAGTCCATGGAAGCTCGCTCCACTCCACGGAAGTTCGCTCCAGCTTCACACCAAGAGCCTCGACTTCCTAAGTATATTCTTCGTCCCAGTCTGTGGGATTGTGTTCAATCTCGTCCATAATGAACTCTCTAAGGAACTCGGACAAAGGACCTGAGAAGTTATGCCATCGGGATATTGCTAGCTCCAGGAGATCTTCCAAGTCCTTGATAATGTCCGCTTCCTCTTGCTGAATCATCGTTCGGTTTTCTAACTTTGTATCGTATTCGAATATCCAGGATTCATTCTCATAGTTGAACCAGCAACATGTATGAGAAAGACCAAGCTCCTCGAATAGGATAAGGCGTAATACTTCAACTATGGTCTCTGCAACGACTGTAGGCTCTAATTGAACAAGAGATAGCCAGAAGTCGACGTATTCAAGACGTGATCCGGGGAGCCATGTAGAGATGTACTCCGGGTTAAATCTTCTGATGCTCGAGGAATAAGCCTTTATAACGCTAATACTTATCGTGCATCCTGTTGATGAGCATGCACACGAACAATGGTCACTTATAGGTGCTACTAGCGCTGCATTTCCGGATTGCGTGACTGCATATGAAATGCCGTTGATATGGGGTGTGAGCCTGTGGGAAACTTTATCCGCATCCGTGGTCCAACGATGTGCACAAATCTCGCCAAATCTCGCCGCTATATAATGTAGTGCACGCCAATTTCGATTTCGCTGAAATGTCAGCAAACTGGCACCTTTAGACACAAACCAGAAGAAGAGGTGAGGATGAGGACTTCCAAATAGATTTGCGAACTGTAAGGCCATCAGGGGTGTAAGACCACGAGCGTTGTAGCCTTTGATGTCCCGGAATCTTGCATCGAAAATTTGGTCCGCAGCTCTACAAACGAGGGGAATAAAGTGCAACTGGCATTGCGATGCCAATGTGCTGAAGAGCATCGTATACATCGGAAGCACGTTCATCTAGCGTCCGACCTTCGGTAATGTGTAAGTCTTTCATTCTTTCTGCTGGGAGGATCTCGGTAGCCAGTTCGAGTAGCTGCTTCCGCCGGGCACTTGGAGCTTTTATCAGAACTCCGATTATATTAATATTGCATGTGGATCTGGGGAGTGCCAATTCCAGCGCTGAGCAAACAGATCTAGAGTGGCCTTGGTCTATATGAGATCTAAGTGCACTGCCTTCAGCCAATAGCTGTTGTATCGCGTTTAAGCATTGGGCACTACAAGCATACAGCAATGGGGTTAGTGGATGATTGTCCAATGTATTGATATCAGCGCCTGCTTCGAGTAAGCGAGCGACACCCAGAGGCCACCCTGCCGCCAGATGAAGGGGTGTTTGTCCTAGGATATTTCTTTCCCATACACTGCTAGGGGAATTTCGAAGGGCCGAGTCCACTGCGACTTCGGACTGGCTTAGAACAGCCTCGCTGAGTATCCCACATGAAGAAGCTACGGAAGAGTTAGCAAAATAAGACCCAAGTGGCACTTATCAAAGCGCAGCGTTTTCAGTCAAAGAACCTTCAGCTGTGTCCTCGTCTCTTGCTAAAGCAGATACTATAGAAAATGGGGATGGTGTGTTTTTCGTTGTAAAGTATGGGAATTGCCATTGGTATACAACGATTTTATCCTCTTCATGACTTTCGTCGATGATGGCTTTTCCTGATGGCTCGGCTCCCGACTGTAGAAGCCTTGAATAATACGTAAGATCACCAAAATCGCTGGAGAATAGACACTTGAATGATTGCCAACCAACAGAGTCCAGTATGGTTCTGTCTCCTAGATTAGAGCTGGTTTTGACATTTGTGAGCTATGCTAAAGCACCTACCTATCATTCTTACCGATCTCGTTCATCGGCACACCTAACTTGATCAACGCCAAATGAAAGTCGAAAAAGATATCTTCGTACTGCTTATGCGTCGTAGGTCCAAGTCTCCAAAACTCCCAGGGGTAGAAAGTTCTCTTAACAGCAACCTCTAAGGTTTTCAGCGGCGGTCATTGATAGTGAAACTGGTAATGAGGGACTGACATGAAGCAAAGTATTTCCATAACTGTCAACGTCTGTAGGAGATGCCTTCTCTTCGCGAAAGAGGCTGTCGAGTCTCTGCACGATGCCAATCAATATCGCACGGGTAGCCTCAAGAGTGTAAGTATCAGGCCTACACCAAGGCATTCCTGAAGTCGTTAAATGGAGTAAGTCGAAAGCAGGCGAGTCACTGAATACTACTCCGCACACTTTAAGAGATCCACTGATAGCTGCACCACCTGCGCCTCGAATCATTTTTAGAGACAACTCTATCGATTCCGCTAGGTATGCATGCAATATTTTGATACACGATTCAATAAGTCGTAGGCCTTGCGAATGCTGCGCTGTCACTCGGCTCAGATTCTTGCGAGGTTATGTGCCTAGAACTATTCGTTATAACATTCACCGCGCTGAGAAAGGCAAAGCTCACTGCAGCCGTTCGGACCAGTAGGATGACAAGCGAAGTAGCTACTGCGATTGGATCGCATTGCTCGAAGCACCTCTCGGTGCAAAGCTGGTTTCGCTATCAGCTTTACCAACGCCTGCCCAACATCCTGATCCTGCGAATAATCTGGTCAGCCGAGTTCACAAGACTTTAACAGGACGAAACAGTTCATCTACTTCGTGCACCCCCACAATAGCTTTCATAAGTACGAAGACAGGGTTAAAGCCATGGGATACCATGCCCAGACGCTGAGTAAGGACGTGCTCGACATTTCTTGGCATCGAGTTTGCACAATAACGGTTCTGTGACACGACCAACTTCCAGTACCACCAGTATCATTATTCCTCTGCGAATTTTCCTGCACTTGCGGTGATCCTGTTGCTGTTCGTTCAACCATTCTTGAGATCGCCTGCACTTCGAGGTTCAACCTGTCGAGCGTCTTTCTACTGGAGGTTAGCTATAGGGCTATGAAGAGACATAGATGTTATTTCTTACGTTTGATACTACACTTGTAGTGCAAAGTTCAGTCTGCTCTGTAAGTTGGCCACGGTTTCGTGTAAAGACATCAAATTTTCTTTAGTAAATGGATAGAAAGCACGTTGAAGCTTTAGCCAGGCTCTGTTCTTCGGTCCAGCAGAGGTATATGTACTCTCTTGATGGTCTCAAGAGTGCCGTCTAAGGATTTCAGTCCAGCATTACAGCCTTCAATGCATTTATACGCGGAATCGACATCTGCATCCACCAAACACGAAGTCCTCAAGTAATTTTGTAATACTTCCAGCGTCCTTGCGAGATCCTCGACAGCTCGGCAAGAATTGGAAATGTCATTGTCGAAACCTTTCCAAGCGCCACAAGCGTAAATGAGACCTTGACATATGGTAATGCCAAGGGATGTCATGGATAGCGGGTCAACCATTCTGTCGTGAAGCAAGAATCAAATCAAAGCGGTATGAAAGGTGAAAGGTAGTAAAAAAGCGCAGTTCCAAAGACTTTACGTTGTGTGACAATGCTTGGGGCGTCTTTCGCTAGGCCACGTCAATTGCTTGTTGTGCGAGTTGAGAACGGTAAAGCGGGCTTAGGCCGGGCCAGATGTAGTGGTCCGATTGAGACCTGAAAAATTGACCGCTCGACATGAAGATAAAACAATCTCGATTTTCCACTGGCATTCAGATTTGGTTCTTGAGATACTGAAAGGCAACCATGTATGAAACACGACCATCGTCTGATCAAAGATGTGAAAGAAGATGAGAGATAGACGAAAGAACTGAACGTTGTTCCAACTCTAGCTAGTACGAAAAGAATTGAAGAGAAATCGAATGGCAAGACCATGATGTCATTGCTACGTCGTATGAGGTAGGCAGCCGGCGCGAGTATTCGTATTTTGCTTCACCCAATACCTTATGAGGAAGCTGGTGCAGGTAGTACCCGTCCTCGCTTCAATAGGACCAAGGAATAAGGCACCTATGAATAGCCTAGGTTCTCTACAGTAGTGTAACAGTACCGCGAAGTACTGGAGGTATTAGACGATCAAACCGATGAAATTGTATGATATCGTCGTTGGTGATTGCATCGTGATGTTGATACTCCGTGCCTTAGAAGGCGTACGAGTACTAGTAAACCCCGGAAAAGCATAGCCGCCGTCGTGCCGCAACCGCAACAAACCCCGTACCTCGTTGGGGCTAGTCAGCTATTCAGCCTCGGCCACTACTGCTGCACCTCTTGCACCGTCAGCCTCACCTTTCATTACTGTAGCTGCCTTGAGGTACTTCTAGTAATGTGATCTTTTTTTTCTATAGCGACATGCCCGGGCGCTCTGCTAGAGACGACAGGCAGAGTCTCAGTCCAGCTTTGCGATCTTGCCGTGCTGCTTAGCAAAGATCCTGTTGTCTCTTCCTACTCTCGTCTGATCTCTCGTGATTGTTTGGTCGAACTGTTTTAGCTGCTGGACTTGTCGCTGCGATATCGAATCTCGAGTGTTGCTTCCAGCTGGTCATTGTCGGACGTGAAGCCCTAACCAACTACCTATTTGCTGTGGAAGAACCATGGGTTCCAAACCAAAATGGAAGCCTCGGCGGACGCTGATAGATCTATACAACGAACGGGATCATACCCCGTGGTATTGGAGGGCAGCTGCAATTGTATCTGCTGGTGCCGTCATGATGGGGTACGCTCTAGCCCTACCGAATTCAAGTTCGCAAGTTAATGTTCTACAGCTACCTTGTCTTCCCCTCAGCCTTTAACAACAACCCCGACCTCACCGTAAGGCCCGTTAACGCAACCGTAGTCGCCAGTATCCTCTTAGCCATCGGCTACTCTACTTCTGTAGCCCTCTGGTTTACCTGCCATAGCTCCCTCTTCCGACTCGACACCATCCTTGCGTAGTTCTCCCCCAGAGCCCTTAGGTCTTTACTATTGACCATTGACTAATACGTACCTCTCCCGATGCAGACCATGCCTTACCTCCTCCGTCCTAGGCCTCTTCAATATCGCCTACACCATCACAACCCGCCACAGCTCTCCTCCCCACTTCAGCGCCTCCGCCCTCGCAGCCCTCACCCTCAGTGCCCTCTCAACCCTCTTCTATACCATACTTACCATCCACACCGCCTTCAAGGTGGATCGTGTCCGTGCTCGCGATACCAATTACCGCCACCGCGCCGACTCTGAATCCATCAATCTACTCCCTGAAGACGAGCAACAGCGCCAACAACTTCTTCGCCTGCTCATGGCGCGCGAAGGCAAGAAATCGAGTTCGGACGCTAGCACTTTCCGCATTGACCTCCCAGACAATCTTCGAAGGTCAGGTGCCACATACCTTCAAGCACCGCAACATACCTACGAGGCACGTCAGGGCCGTAGTCTTAGCGGATGGCATTTGCCGGTACCCGAACGTTTCTCTTTCTCGGCCAACGCAACTAGCGAAACCAATCAGACACGAGATCTATCATATCCACAATCCGGGCTCTCTCCACCTCTTCTCCACAGCTACTCCAGCGAAACCACCCCACAAATACCTTACAGTCACTCACATGAATCCACTTCACCGATCCCTGACATCATACAACCTCCCTATGCTGACTCCTCGTCTCCCGAACCCCTCGTATTTGTCACGCCGTCTTACTCCCCTCTTGGTAGTTCGCACTCCCCTGTCCACACAACGATATCATATCCCGCAGAAAAGGTTGCCCAGCAGCTCTCCCCTTTGCAAGACGTGCACCCCCTGGAACGCCACAATCAATACTACTTCATCAAGTCAAACCTATCACATTCACTAAGACAGGGAAGAAACAACTACCGCAGGATAGACCAGCAAGCAGACGAAGAGGGCACATACCGCATGATGGATGAACCTACAGAGGAAGAGAGGAGAAGAAGCGCAAGTAGAGAAAGTAGACGGGCAGAAATCGAGAGAGGGGGAAAAAGTGCTGGAAAATCGAAAGGGGCTGAAGACGTAGAAGTTGTACCACGTATCGTCAGAGTGGAGACAGATGGATTCGGAAGGGTTTGAGGTAGGTAGGTCTGGGCGTGAGTTTATAATCTCTATGGAGTATCAGCGATATTGCTTAAGGGGTGCATTGGAGCTTGGGATCGGATACGGGGTTTTGCTTCAGAGGTAATGCAGGGACTCGATATGCAAGGGAGTATCAGGTTGATATAGCCAGAGGCAGCGCTTGATCCGCATTTTTCAAGACAGAATATGGGAGGCACGCGCTGATGGAATTACTAAAAGAAAATGCTAGAATAGACCCTGGGCAATGCACATGCTCATGTGGAATCTGCAAACGAAGTATAGAAAATTCTCAAGGGCGTGATATCCACGACTGGAAAACTCGCGTGCAGTGAAGTATTAGGAGATTGCCAATGTTTACATTCCAAATCTTATGACACCGCATGGTCCAAGTTTGAAGAGAAGGAGGCCATTTTGGCCGTTTCTTCTATTACTCCTTATCCCAATCGTTAAGGCAGACACATTTCAGTTGAAGACTCGAAAGATCTTCGGAAGACTGGTCATCATGGCGTTGACCCTCGGACACTCTTGCGTGTAGGACTCAGTTTGGACCTCGGCATCTAAACAACCCTACGCAATATATGGAACACCGAGAGTCTCTTGAAGGGGCTCTCCCTCTCTTTCTATAATTTCTCGAATGACACGGATTCATAGACCTTGGTCTGACAGAGCTGGCCTCGTCCTCTTTCGGTAGCCTCAATCCCACCAGAATCCGCAGTCATGCCCAGCCCGACCCTGATAAAACCCCCCCTTCTTGATCCCTCGAAGTCCGCAATTGAAAATGTTCTTGACCTAACCACTCTCTCTGAGATAGGACCAGTCAGTTATTGTTGTTTCTAATGCTCACAGAAAGCCAATTGACTCTTATCCCAGGACATTTTCACCAATACTCGGTTAGCAGGCCCTCATAATACCCGTTCATATCTCATTCAGCACAAGCTGACGCGAGAAGAGAGCTATGGCACCCTCCAAACGCTCGAGGTGTCTACGGTGGTGCCGTAGTCGCGCAATCTCTCGCAGCGGCGCAGAAAACCATTCCACCACCCTCTGCGGTAAATGGCAATGCGGAATTCCTCATCCATAGCATGCACTGCTATTTCGTACTTGCAGGCGACGCCACAAGACCAATTCTCTACCACGTGGAGCGAGTACGCGAAGGGAAAAGCTTTATGACCAGGACGGTACAAGCAAGGCAAAGAGGAAAATGCATCTTCACCACCACGGCCAGCTTCGTACGCGAAGGAAGCGGAGGTGCCAAAACCGTTGACCACAGCTGGGATATGCCCGAGGGAGTTCATAAGCAACTTGAGGCCATGCTAGCCGAGGATGGGGACGAGTCTGGAGATAAGGATGGAGCATCGCTAGGCGTTGATGAATCGGGTCCCTTTATCACGAAGAGATTGGGTATAGCAAATCGTCCGTCTCTGGTCTATCCTCTTGAGCCATCTCTCAGGCTGACAACCATGTCTAGAACACTCCCCTCATCCCCACACCAAGAAAACCCGCCAATGGTTGCGAGCGCGCGGCCAAATCTCTTCCTCGGGCGGCATTCACGCCCACCTCTCCGCCCTCGCCTACATGTCCGACAGCTACTTCATCGGCACCGTCAGCCGCATTCACAACCTCTGGCGTTTTGCACGTCCCAGTCTCCCTCCCAATCCGAAATCGCCCCTCAGTCGCATTGCGGCCATGGAAGCCGCAGAAATTAAGGAAGGGGTAAGGGGCATTGTGGAAGGGAGGTTAGAAAGCAGTGTGGGCATGATGGTGAGTTTGGATCACACGATTTATTTCCATCGGCCTAGGGAAATTAAGGTGGATGAGTGGTTGTGTGCCGAGATGGAGAGTCCGTGGGCAGGCGAGGGAAGGGGCCTGGTGCTTCAGAAGATTTGGAATAGGCAGGGGAAACTGGTGGCGAGTTGTGTGCAGGAGGTGAGTTATCTTTTCAGTCTCCCATTGTGTGCCGTCGTTCTTCTCTGTCGAAATTCAAACTTGGAAATCTCGCGGACCTGCCAGAAAACGTAGAAGGATATTACTCGTTCTTAGCTCTTCACGGGCTATTATGTTTGCACATACGTACTACCCATTAAATCAGATCAACTTGGGTCGTGCCGCCATTTCATGAAGCACTCCGAAGCCCCTTATTTTACCTCTCTTGTTTTGTGATTAAGTCTTTGCATAGTGAAAGAGACTGACGCTGACTTCCCCCCAGGGCCTCGTAAGACTAAAGCAGGATGGGACCGTAGATGAGACGAAGAGCAAGCTATAAGCTTGCTTCAGTCCGAGTCATCAATTTTAGCCTCCATACTCGTAGGGCCTAGGGGAAGTTGTATTCTATCGTTGTTCTTGTATGTATCTGAGTAACTTATTCAGAAGAAATTCTGTAGAGAGTAACAAGAGCACATTGACAGACGTATCAGTCAGCTTTGTTGATTTCGCGAGTCCAGGAACTCTCGTTCCGGGTCGAACCGTCCAAACATTTCTAGAAGACATGCATCTTCGCTTCCGGTCAACCCCAAGGACTACATGGTTGACTGCGCAAATATGCCGGGAAAGCAATTCTCACAGAAATTGAGATTGTCGTGCAAAGCTACGGGTTGCGCGGTTCCTGGAATTTCTGATTCAGTCAGAAAAGAAGCCAGCAATTCCCCATGTCAAAGATACTTGTCGCTTTTCTAACAATTGTTCGATTGGATTGTCGCAAGGGGCTCAGATTGATTCATACCACATGGTCCCTTGTATGGCCGAACTTATATGGTTATTTTTCAAAGCACACCAGCTCAATCTTTTTCACCTATCAAGGTAACATCTAATGTCTCCGTTGCCATGAAGCGTCTTCCCTTCTCCGGAACACCAGCGAGCGAACAGTATAAAGACGACGAAGAAACCGCCGATTCCGAAAAACCCTCCAAAGACCGACCATCCGTGTACAGTAGGCTACCTACGCAGCCGATCCCGCCTCTCCCGCCTCCACGGAATCAACCCCAACCACACCCACCACCCCAAAACCCCCCCAACCCTCACCACTCACCCGCCAACCCTCACCCCCCCCCAATCCACCCCCCTCACCCCCCCCACCGCCTCCTTCCCCGCCACCACCAAATCAAACAACCCCTGGCTCCCCTGCAGATCCTCGTGCCCGCAACCCGCGCACACATCCACCACGTACGCCTCGTGCTTGCGCCCTGTCGCGGGGTTGTAGATGCCGATGATGGAGCCGCATTTTGCGTTGTGGGGCGGCGGGGCGCCGCCCATCATGGAGGGCGAGATGGCGACCACGGCGTCGTAGGAGTGGGCGGTGATGCCGCAGAAGGAGTGGGCGGATGGGGTGTAGGCGGTTAGGGTGCCGGAGTAGGCGTGGGTGAGGGGGAGGAGGAGGAGGAGGAGGAGGAGGGGGTGGGGGTGGGGGCGCATGGTTGTGCTTATGATTGTGGTTGTGGTTGTGGTCGTGAGGTGTTTAAGGAGGTAGGTTGGGGGTTTGAATGGAGAGGATGGTGGTGGTGGTTGGTTGAAGAAGAGTTGGATGTACGGCTTTTTGTTGATCTTATTTCGTTTCTTGGAGGATGCGAGCTGTTTGTGTGTAATCTCCACAAATTCCCGCACTGCGTTCTTTGTCTTGCCATTTTCCCCGGATCAAAAATTTGGTCGCTTTTTCCTCTTACGATTGTTCCCTCTCCACCTTATCACGTTCTTTTGCGAGTGGGCGCTCGTGCCTTTGTCGATTTCGCTTTGTTGGAGTTTTCGCTTCGGTGATTTGAAAACGGATCGCGCATCTCGACCGCCAGTGTGAAAAACTGTGCATGTGCTTTAAATTGGTTTGGGAGATCTGGAGAAGTTTGCAGGGGTGGGGATGTGGTAGAAGAAAGGTTCGGATAATGGATGTACAGCTGTAAACTTGTTTTCGTTGCTCTCCGCTGAGATTTTACGATGAATGGAAAATGAATAGGAAATGGGGTTTGATTTGTTAATGATATTTAGTAAAGACCAGAGAAATCTCCCGCATGAGGTTTCACAGATTTCAATGGGAAGACGAAAGACTGATTGATTTTGATCGACTCTATCGACTATCGAGATGATGTTGAATATCTCTGTATCTACTTTTGAGCCTAGGGTGAGTATGCTGCGCTTGTTGAATGCTGACGTATGAAATGTTTCCGGGTGGGGGGCCCATTATCTCGCTCTTTCGATTTCGTTCTCGCAGCTTGGCGATGCTCTGAACGATAGTAACAGGGGTGCCCAGCTGCCAAAACACTCAGGCAAGAGTCTCGCATCTAGTGCTGCTCAGGTTGAAACTGTTAGTACCGGTAACGACCTTTCCTGGTAAAGTACCGCCACCAGTGTACAGCCAGCATTGTTTGCTGCCCTCTGTAAAGTCCCCAGAATTACAGCCATCGGTTTGTGCACTGAATCATCTGATTAACAGGTCTGCCTCTATTGACACGGAGTCAGAAGATAAACTTGCCATATCAGGCCGCACGCCAGGAATGAATCTGCCGGTACAGTCTTCATCCAGTTGCCACTAATCTGCTTTCCACAGTAGAAGGTGGTTTTCCTTCCCTCAAGGTTTCGTGTTTGGCCTAAGGCTGTCAGTAAACTGATCCGAACTTCTGGCAAGAGTGGCAGCAAACCGTCCATCTTGGCGCAATCCGCGTTGCCTTTTGGCTCCAGAACAGCACTGTGATATTTACTTGTCACGTCACTCGGTGCCGTTCCCCCTCGGTAATACCAGCAATCTTGCGTTGCCTGATCGTAGTCGACGCTGTAACATCCCTTTATTCTATCAGATAATGTACTCTATGGGGTCATTGAACAGTCGTTCGTCATTGAATGACTTACAGCTGTCGGCCCGCACTGGGTAGCACATGCTTCTAGCGTTGGTCGTTTGTCATTCGAAATCAAGCTTCCAGCGATGTGACCTCCGCAGTAAAATGTAGCAGGCCATCCCGAATCAACGATCTTGGTCTGGCCTGGTGACAGAACTCTGTATCAGCTGTTACATGCTATCAGATAGCTTGGTGGGCAGATAGATCTTTCACCATTCAATGCCGGGCACTGGCTCTTTCTGGCCTTTTCCTTATCATCTGCTCCGCCGCAGCATCTAGTGCCGAAACATCGCTTGTGGACAACAAGTCGACGGGCTTGTTTGACGATCTGAGGTAGGCAATCAATGAGTTGGTATAACACGAAAGCAGTGGCCACACTCGGCCTATGAACTCGGACAGCTTACAAGGCCTTCTGGTTTACGTTGTCAAAGTCCACGTCGAAATGGACCACGGAAGGCGTGGCAGACGCCGCAAGGGCAAGAAGCCCAACAGTTTCGAAGGAGAGAAACATCTTGTGCTGCAGGTGCGAGTGTAGAGAAGTTAAGTGAATAATAACTACTTGGAAATATGTTTCGCAGAGCAGGAAACATCTGTAGGGGCGTAGAGAAATATATAGCTGAAAGGCATTGAAGTGCGGAGAACGATCTGTGTGATCATCGTGACATACATGCGCTCCAAATAGCCATTGATTGTTGACCGAGGATTTCCAGATCCACAGAAGAATGGATATGAGAGGTGTTTAACCAGATGTTGCGAGATGCAAGATCGTGGATCTTTAGATCTGCTCGTGCTTTGTCTTTCTATTCGGTCAGGCCCAAAACCATTGGTATGGATCTAGTCACAGTTTCTCCGAGGAATCTTGTAGTATCCTAGCCCAGCCGATTTTATGGCGGCATTCTGTGTTCAGGCTCGATGAACGACCCAGGTGGGGTATCATACTTCGTGTTTAGGGGAGGTGAGATACGACCTCACGACTGTTTGGGGCGGTCCCCGAACACCTCCGAGTGACGCAAAAGAACGAATTTGAGTCGAATAGCTGACTTGCTTATCCCCCAGAGCACTAATAACGAAGCTTTCCATACGAAAACATCTATCCACATTAAGCGCTTGTTGATGCGTTTCATCGTATGGTTTAGTCACACTGGAACCCGTATTTGTTATGCATTTTTTGAGTATAGATCATGAATCACCTCGGCCAGTCGAACTCCCAGCCATATTTCTCACCCGACTCGCGAAGACTCCCCTGCGATGCGCCTCGAGGCTGAGGCCGAGGGAGCTTGCGGTTACGGTAGTTCAACGATCAATGATTAAGTAAAGGCTACGTATACTGTAGGCGGCTAAGCAGGCGGGGCGGGGTGCAGACGGGGCGCAGGTCATTAAGGCTTGAGCGCCAGGGGCGCCCGGAACGTTCACCGAAGGACTTCTTAGGACCGTCATGGCCATAGTAGTCTCTTTCTCTTTCTCTTCCTCTTCCTCTTCCTCTTCCTTTTCCTTTTTCTTTTTCTTTTAATTTTAATTTTTCCATGGCCCATAGCAGTTTCCGTTAACTTTGATTGTATGTAACCACTTCAATTGAATATAATTCTGTGGGTCATGGAACCCCGCATACTGCACTCTAATGCCGGCGCAAGTCTGCATGTTGCATGGTAAGAGCGACGTCTGCTCATTCGCGATCTTAAGTACTTGCAGCTCGTATCACTGAACCTCTTCAGTACTTAATGAGCGGGTATTCACTGGGCCAATCGGCAGGAGTGACTTGCTCTCGCCTTGAGCTGTCACTCTAATGAGACTACCTTAGCAGCCCCTTGACGGAGCTGCATTGGTCAAGTACTTTTCCAATACGACATGAACAAGCAAAATCAGATAAGTAGACATCAAATACTCTTACGGACCTCCCGATCATCATTTGCGTACTGTATGAACTTTCTTACTTACAGACGCAGTATTTGTAAAGTCAAAAAGAACCAGATAAATAGAGCTAATTCTTCGAACTTAGCGCTCGACGGAGCAGAATTTGAGCGTGGATCTTTCGCTACGAATGGCCGAAGGAGCGATTGTGTCTTTTAAGCTACAAAGCGACAAGAACCCTTTGGAAGTTTAGGACAGAGGTTTAAGCCTGGAAGGAGAGCTGCCCATAAGGAGGTGGCTTTGATATTCATGTTGGTCATTCGCGTGTGGGTTTTCCATTTCTTCCAGTCGCTGACGAGCCTCTTGAGTCCACTTCGTGTGCACATGGTTTTTGCACAAGCACAGAGTTTGGCCTTGAAGGGCCCTCACACGCCTTAACCTCGCCTCATCCTTCCGACTAAGGTCTTTAAGCACAAGCGCTAGAGAGTTCATCGACCACAGCGTATCTGCATGATAGGAGCCAAGAATCCTTGATCGAGCATCAACGACCTTCTGCTGTAATGACATGGCTTCTCCCAAGTTCTATTAACTGCAAAAACAGTGGGCAAGATCCGTCATTGTCCACAAAGCATGCGGGTGCTCTTTCCCATGAATGGTTCCCTGGCTGGCGAAGGCTTGTTGGTGTAGGTTTACCGACTCGGATATTCGACCTTGTTTGAGGTAGTTGCGAGCGAGGGTATTCAGAGTCCATACAATCTGTAGGTCGTCTTCTGACAGGGCTTCTCGCTGCTCTTAAATGCATCGTTTTTGATTTTCTGTACTGGTCCAAGTGCCTCTAGACCCGCCCAAGCTCATTGACGATTAATATCGTTTCCATATGGTTGCGCGGTAATCCAGCTTCTTGTAGAGCTAAGGTCTTTTCCTAGATCTGTTTGGCAAGCCAAATCTTGTTTTGCTGCCTAGGCTGTTGGGGAGCCATACCGAGCGAACCGACTCAGAATCATACGTATACTCTACCCTGGCCAAACATTGTTTTAGCCATTCAACTGAATTGTTCAGTTGACCTCTTCGGGTGTATTTCCGTGCTAGATCGCGAGTAACCAGTGACCTGGTGGATGCGGATGGGCTTCCAAGGAGACCTTTCCTGGTATTAGGAATAATTATCAGACTCCAACATCTGTCAGCATTGACCAGAACATGTTTGATTTTTTCAAATGGCTGTAGACTGCAATAAGTCCATAGGAGGATCTTCTTTGCAAGCGCTTGTCGCTTCCATGACTCTCTGCCCAAGCAATCTCAGATATGCTAGTATGACATGAGACGAGTTCAAAGAAACACACCCTCAGCCTCTGAAGAAAGCTTTTGGAATATGTCGCTCTTTGCCGAATAATCAGTGTTTGGCATAGTTTCTACCGCCTACTCCAAGTACTTATCAATGTCCCATTCCAATAAAGCGGTAAATAATTTCAAATGAGCGCATGTCCCAAAAGCGTCTTTGATCGAAGATGTCTCCCTACTGAAACATATAAGATGGATACTGTCCGCCGATGTTGCAAGAATCCTGAATGCATTTGCAACCTCGAAAGGCTCGCCGCATTCATTCAGACCATCGAGCACGACATAAAGTCTTGATAGAAAATTCGATACGCTTTCTATCAGCTAAAGCGGTCAATCAACTCTAGATAGACTCGTGCTTCCATATGTTGTTGCATCCTGACAGGCCAACTTGAGCTCTATAGATGGTAGTTGACTGGGATAAGGTTTGGGGAAGAACAGTCCGAGCAATAGCTGGTAGAGACGGCTACTGGTTAATACTCTTAAGGATCTGGTCTAAAGCTTGGTTTGAATTCTGACGATACAGCACCTATGTCTTTATATCTGTCTCTAAGTTTTCCTATGACAGAATGTTGTCTCAGCTTCGAGAATTGATCGATGTCGTCAAAAGCTTTGAAGCGTATCTTCAAAATCTAACTCAAAGATTTTTCAGGCTCCTTTGATCAAGATGTTAGCGGCTACTCTTCGATTAGACAATCAATTTCTTGTTCCACGAGGCGTGATATAAAATTGCTGTTACACATCACTTTCACAGAGTGGATTCATTGCACACATGCTACAACTGAGGCGCCTTCGATAGAACATTTGTTGAGCAGCGTAAATTCACTAAAGTGTGAATCTGTTAGATCCGCAGTCTTTCCACTCGCTAGAGCCAGAGTCTCCTCATCCAATACTTCATTCGATGCGCAAATCGTCGTGCTCCCATTCTCGTCAGATCCAGCTGTGCTATGTACCGTGGAACAGCGTTGAATTATATGGTCCCAATCCGTTTAAATGTACTCGCAGAGTAGCTATCAGGAGAAAGCGCACATTGCACGACCGCCTCGGTCTCCTCTGCAAGGGGTACAACAACACTTTCAAAGGCTCTCCTGTCGAAATATGCCGGGATGTTACGAAAACGATATGTAGCAAAATCGTAGTGGGGGAGAAGCCATAGGCGAATTGAGAGCGCGGACATTGACTTCAACAGCTTTGCCATCTGACAGTGATATTTGGACGTAGTAATGAACTCGATGTTGTAGCCATGTGATGCAGCCTCGCGAGCCAGCTGAATTATCTACTTTCAGGCCTACTTATCTGAAACCCTCAATGCACCAACGTATCTCAGCTTCGAAAAGCTGAGGAGCGTGTAGGGTGCTTGGCCTGGTGGGATGCTTGGTTGGATAGGCCTACAATGTGAAATACTTCATGTTTTAGCGAGAGGACATTTACATTTTGGGAATATGAAAGTCAACTGAAGCACGTAGAGGGAAATCCCTGATAGAAGCCTTGAGAATGCTGGAACACGTGGTCATATGAGGGTATATTGATATCTTGGTTGTAGCTGAAAAGGAGTTTGTCTCGGAGTGAGAAGACGAAGATTCTACTAGCGGGTATCAGCCCTATGAGGCGGAGATTACCGCACTACGCCCAAGACCAAGATCTTTTATCCTGCATGATAGCCTAAACAGAAGCTTCCATGGAAGCCGTACTCGAACAAATCTGAATAACGCAGAAGAACCAGTTGCCAGTTGAACTGATTCAGTAATCTGTGATCCACGGATCAGTACCGTATCCCACACTCAAGCCTGCTCGCGACCCGCAAGCCGGGAAACCATGTTAAATGCTAGCAAAACAGGTCGTCTCAAACCCGAAACACTACTTTGTTACCATCAAACAATGCCAATCTCATCTACCCAAGGAACGTCCTTGTTCTTTGACAGCTTATACCCTGTTGGATTCTCATATCTATATCAACATCATTATCACTAATCGCTCGCCTGGCATGTTCTGTAGAAATATTTTCCCGTGTCAAGTGAGACAGCGCCATATGAAACGGGTGGTATCTATGATTGGTTGGGCTTTCAATATCTAATTTCCCTTATAAAGTCATCATGAAAGGTGTATATGATCATCCAGTCCAAGACTTGGAATTGCTGCTCAGACGGCCTTAAAAACTCTCATTTTCTATTATGTATATATCAAAGACTGCCTTTGTTGTGCTTGCACTCTCTTTCACCATAGCTTCAGCAGCGCCGGCGCCTAAAATCTCCCAAGCGAATACCGTTCTGGTTCCACTGTATATATACCCCACGCCTGGAGCCTGGGATCCGTTGTACCAAGCGTAAGCTGGCAAAGATTGGGTGGAAAGTCTTCACCCCCAGGCTAACGACTGAAGGCTCACTACATATCCCGATGTCAGTTTTACTGTCATCGTGAACCCGCGGAGTGGACCTGGTCCCGATGCTCTCCCGGAAGCCGATTATATTAGGGAACTCCCGAAGCTGAACGCCTTCTCGAACGTGTAAACCGTTGGCTACGTACGGACTGGCTACGCGAAACGGGATATGCAGACAGTCCTTCACGAGGTGTCGGTGTACTCCAAATGGGCCGAAGCGAGCTCCGATCCAAAAATTGCGGTGCACGGCATATTCTTCGACGAGACGCCCAGCCAGTGCGATGCTACCAGCGAAACATTCTACCAGGCTATCAACACTGCCGTCAAGGGTTCCGCAGGTCTCGGCAACACTATGGTCAGTCATGCCCAATGGTCTCTCCTTTTTGTATGGCCATTACGACTTCTTTGAACGGACGCTCATGCTTGCTTTCTTTTGACCTCTCTAGACAATATTCAATCCTGGGTTCACTGCAGATGCGTGTTATACAAAGATTCCCGATATGACGGTAGTCTTCGAAGACACTTACCAAGTCTTTCAAAATCAAAATAAGGCCCAGCAGATAGCCGCGCTACCTGATGGCCGGGATAGATATGGAGTCATGATCCATTCGGTACCATCGACGATGAGCCAGGCCGATCTCACCCGGTTTGCACGTCAAGTGCTAGCAGTGAGTCGTAGCGTGTTTCTGGCATCCTTTGACACGGGTTTCTACGAGAGTTTCAGTTCTATTTGGACGCCTTCTGTGAAGCTTCAGTCCTCTATGAATAGCTCCGTTTCATATAAGTGAATTAGGTATTACAAATTGGCGAGATGCTTTGTTTACGACCAACGATGCCCATTCTTGAGCTGGATCTCTATCTGTTCGAGCACCGAGGAGATCTTGTGCTCGAATTGATTATATATAGTAGTCTTAGGTAGAGGTGGCAAAACTCGGGGCCGGTAAACCCCTGTCAGGTGAATACCTTATACTTCGAAAAGTCCGGCGCACTTACTATCTACCACTGAAAGTCTCAGCTGTCTTCTTGACTTCCGTTCTTCTCTCAGATCCCAATCTCGGTTTTAACAAACCACTGTATGCTGCTTGTACATTCTCCGAGTACACTCTACAAAGAAACAAAAAATCCAAACGATCTCGATTTGTCCAAGAGTTGTTGGTGTATGAAAAGCCTTTCATTTGTTCTACCCAGATTCTGCCATCCTAGGCAGCATCACCTACAACAACTAGCCTAGCAAGTAGTATTCAAGAGATCTTTGATTCATCCCCTACTCCCTATGCTTATTATATCTCACGTTATTACCGCATGTCCATTGTATAATCTTCCATCCTACCATCAATGACAATCAAGTTGTCATTCATGTTTGGCCTGGGCAAAACAAAGAATAAGCTTCGTAAGCTGTGCCACCGGATTTCCCTCCTATGCGATCCTCGTTTCCGCTGCTCTCTTCTCTGGATTTGCTATCTTCTTCGCCATTCCCATAAGCGGTTTTTGCCGTCCTCTATAGCATCTTTGGCTTTGGTATTACCGGGCCCTTCTGTTCCTCTCTCCATGTTTCCGGCACAGTCGCTCTTTGCGGGATCATCCATAGTTTCGTTCTCGAGCGGGCAATCATTTTCCCAGTGTGGCAAATGGTACTTGTTTTCGATGTCAGCAACACAATTAGTCCTACATTTGTAGAACAACTAACCTTGTCCGCTACAATCCTTAACTTCTCCTCATTTTCAGGACGATACCCCAAGGGTAATAATGCGCCAGGCTACTATTTCAAATTAGTCCCTTACTATTGAAGCCTAATCCCGGTATACTTTACCGGGTAAAGATCAAATCAAAGTATTAGAATCCTCTCTACCACAAGGCTTTATGACATCTTAGAGCATCGGAGAAGGAAATTTACCAAATCAATGTTGGTTTGTTCCGTAACCAAGCCTAACGCGTGCTTTGTCTCGCAGCGATCCAAGCCGAATCCATCTCCAATTCTTTCAGGTTTACCCTTTGAAACGGGTTCTGTGAGTCCCAAGAGCGCATTCAACAGCTTCCAGCGCCAAGACACAAAATCCCAATTGAGTGAATATGGACTCGGTCCATGTGTAGGTACACCAAACGAGGCGGACGGTTCTTCTTCTTACGGCCCATAGTTTTCTTCAGATCCTTGTTTACCTAAGGATGGAATTGATGAAGAATGGTTGTAAAGAAAATATAGTATGAGAATTTCAAGAGTAGATATATGCGACAATGACAGGTTGAAAAACATGTCGCTCTGTGACATCTCTAACCTTGTTGCGTTGTCCATGAACGGAAAATGTTCACAGTAAGCTCCACGCTTTTTAGAGTAGTTGTTGTCTTCTATAGCGATGTCGAGGTTCGTGATATTCGGGCACATTGAAATACTTTTGAACGCTTTCTTTGATTCCGAGTGGCGATAATCCAACTTGAGCTTCCTGATTTGTCGTTGGCCCTCGGTGCCTCTTTTCCATAAAGGAGACCATTTGGTAGACTTGGAAAAATTCAAAGCAGTTGTTTGCGAAGAAGATGCTTTGAACCTGATGTTGGAAATTGCCGGGCCCAGTGATGTATAGTAACATAAGGGTTGAATCGTAGCTACAATTAAAGCTGCCCAGATGTGTCCATCTATCCGTCCTATAGTGGTGAAGAGAGAGTCTCGTTTCACACAGACCTGGAATTACAGACGCACAGTGAATCAGAAAGCCCATTAAATTCACAAGCGTGGTCGTAGAGTTCATTCGATAGGAATTGCATACCTTTATGGTTTGGCGTGAATATTCGATCTTCGATTTGAAACAAGCTTCATGAGCTCCGTGATCGTCTATCTTGCCATTCCATGAGTTGCGGCTGAGGTACAACAGTCTTTTTATGCTCCATGCAAAGGAAATTGGTAGATAGAATTGTACAGAACCAGAATATAAACTGCAAAGATAGCGCTATATAGAGATTTTGACTAGCAAGTATATATAATTTTCGGAGAAGTAGAGCTGATTCCTTCTAACAAATATACAAAATCATCTCAAAGAAACGACTTCAGGAATGATGCATACAAAGAGGACCTATATGATGCGGAACAGGCAAGAAGCCATCAAATCAGGTTTATGTATTGAACGCACAAATGTCAAGCATCATACTCAGTTTCCGGAACAAACTTGCTAAGGAAAGGCGATACCCTCTGTAGTCGTCCTCTGCGTGGACTTCTACTAGATACCAGTGTAGCCTGGCCATAGATGTGATATTTGGCAATCGAAATAGCGTTGAGCGCCAAGGAAGTCCTATTTGCACACGCTAGCCTAATCAAGCTTAACCGCCGTTTTACGCCAGCTTCTGGATTTAACCTCGGTCATTCTCTCCCAACTCCGTCTAAGTTGATAGCAATGTACTTGTTCGCTTTCTACGGTCCATCGTGTATACACCTTAGTAGACCAACATCACCTGCAATAGCGGGCACAGACTCCTAAAATTGTGTCTTTGTTCCATTGGGGCATATATGCAGTAAGAAGCGCATCTTTGCATACAGTATCAACATGGCTCTCATGACAGGCAAGAAGACTGTACTCATTACGGGGTATACCACTACCATATTTCCAACAGGTGCCATCGCTTTGGCCTGGAATCTGAAGGCTGACCGTCGTCCGATTGAACCATAGCTGTGGAAAAGGCGGGATAGGCCATGCATTAGTATGTTAAAGAATTGAAAGCTCACTGGAAAAGCTAATTGACTCTTCAGGCTCGAGAATTCCATGCTAAAGGTACCTAAGACTCGTACTGTCGACGCTGTTCTACGTCCTTAATCTCTATAGGCCTCCATGTCTTTGCCACGGCCCGCGACAAAAACTCTATCTCAGACTTGGCAGCCATTGGCATGGACACCCTATCACTCGAAGTCACGTCCCAGAAGAGCATTGCAGAAGCCAAAGAGCAAGTCACTCGTATAACTGGGGGCTCCCTCGACTGTCTTGTGAACAATGCGTTAGTATCGTCCTCCAAGAACTTCTTCATATCGCAGCGTTATGTTTTCTAACCCCATAATATAGTGGCCGCAATTACACTGTCCCTGCCCTCGACATCGACATCTCTGAAGTCGAGCTAACGTTTTCCACGAACGTTTTCGCCGTCATGTTGATGTGCCAAGCCTTCAGCTCCCTTCTCATTGCATCCAAAGGCACCATCATCCAAATCGGTAGCCTAGCGGCTGTAATGCCCTACGTCTTCGGCTCAGTCTACAACGCCACCAAAGCCGCCCTTCATGCATATAGCGACACTCTCCGTGTGGAGCTTGCGCCATTTGATGTCAAAGTCCTTGTAGTGGTAACCGGCGGCGTGCAGAGCAACATTGCCCGAACGCATCGGAAATTACCGGCTGGGAGCTTGTATGTGGAGGTTGATAAAGAATACCAGCGCCGCCAAAAGCATTCGCAAGAGGGGGCTATGAGCAATGAGGTATATGCGAAGGGGGTTGTGCAAGCAGCATTGCAGAAGAAGTCTCCCGATCACCTTTGGAGGGGAAATATGGCGTGGCCTGTTTGGTTTGTATCAACGTTCTTTCCACAGGGGTTTTTGGGGAGATGGTACTTTCCGAGGGCCTTTGGGTTGGATAGATTGGCAAGTTTGCTTAGGGCGCAGAAGAAGGACGCTTGAGCAGGTGAAGTGTCATTTCCAAGTTTACATACGTTATCTCTGTAAAGAGATCTCAGGTTCTTTGTGGTAAGACGATGTTATGTTTTGATCCGGTTTTCTTCTGAGCTTCAAATTCCTGGCGTTATCTACGGGTTGTTCCATTACAGCATCATCTTGGGACACTAGGACACCCGTAAGAGTATCTCACGAATGAAGCTCCAGCACCTCTATCCTTGGAATATTCAGAGTCTCGAGGGTTGCTAAAGATATAGCGATTGGTAAACCTTTTCAGGAGAACATACGCAGATATTGTTCGCGTCTCTGCCTGCTGGAAAAGCCTTCTACACTTGTCTATTCGGACGCAACTCCTCGTCAACTACTGCTACTCTTAAGTGTCTGTCTTTAGATTATATAACATAAACGCCTACATCTAATGCCATGGCTTTCATGTGTGATTTTTCACTAACCGTATTACTCTAAGAATATATATGCAATGGGTCCACCTCCATCAAGCCCCTTTTTACCTTTAATTCTGTCCACCACCAAGGGGAGGCTATTCGGCTACAAGATCAAGTGACGATCTAGGTCAATATTGACTTGGTCCATAAGTTCCAATTTTCCAAGCCACCTCATCCAAAAAGCCTTCAAACTGAACTGGGGTTATCCCACCCTTCGTTGTGCCAATCCGTCTCATCGTGAAAACCTTACACTCGCAATCAAAGTAACCGGATTCAGCATTTGATGGAAAACCCTAACTAACCAAGGGGGGCAAGGTGATGATTGGCACACCATCTTTCCTCGTAGTTAGACGGTCAACCTCTTCCATGTAGATAGACACTTCTTTAATCAAGAATACGAAACTATGTTTACAGCCTGCTATACATGAGATCAGCAAGCGCTTCTCCTCAATCACTTGCATAGGCTGCACCCATAGTCATCGCATGACAGATGATGTTTTGCAACGCTGCCTATATAGACGGTCTTGTGTATAGAAATAGCGTCTATTATGATGAAGTAGCAAATACATCTATACAGAGTGACAATGTCGAGTGTGTATAGAATCACTCCATGGCGCTTTCGTAGCAGCCTCGTCTGCGGCAACGATCATGAAAACATGGATTCTTTTGAGGAACGGACGATATGGCTGGACGTGACAAGGAGCTCAGTGCAATGGAGCGGGTCCAGTGCTATCAAGACCTCACGATACTTTCTACTTGTGATTTGGGTCAATATTGTCGTTCTCAGGACTTATAAAGAAAATCTTAAACCCTCTGAATTAATCGTACGAGGTCATGCTCTGCTTTTAAATTGTTACATGCCTTTCACCTCCTACGAACGTATTGTAAAGCTTGACGTCTTCAGACATTATATTGCTATACTCGTTCTTCTTCCCGACGCCTTCGCCGCCGTCATGCCTCTAGATTAATGTTTTTTTTCATTACTAATTACTTCGAGTGTAATACACTCGATGCCAAGAAAGAATTAGTTGAAGCGAGATACCGGGGCAAGATTGAGCAATGAGAAGTTTTTAAGATTATGTTCAAACGAGTGCTTTTCAATATGTGAGCACCTGTTAGCGGAGATTGAAGTGAGATTCGAGTGACTTAATAAGGTGAGTTTCTTGTTTGAAATTGACGATCTGAACCTACTACCGTGTTCAAAGAAAGGCGTTTGTTCGTTCATCAAAGAATATTGGAAAAGACGCTTTTCGTTCGGCCGCGACACAGATCCTAACATATGCGCTGCCCCTACTCGTACTAACTTACTGCAAAATATTTTTTATTATTTATATATGTAAATAGTGTTCTATAACCCATCTCTGGGGATGTGGTCTAGTGGTATGACGGTTCTTTAGCACCACGCAGAATTGCAACAGCGTAGAACAGGTCCGGGGTTCAATTCCCCGCATCTCCACCAGCTTTTTTGCGTTCTTTTTACCATTTTTGAACAGTAGTAGAAGACAGTCTCTGGAGCAACCGACCTAATTGGGTACAGTTTTCATTCCATGTTTATGTTCTGGGTTTCCATTATTCATCGCATTTCTATATTCCATATACCATGCCTTAATCCCGACCCAGTGAGCTCTTCGCAATCCATCACTTCTTATAAACTTGATGGAGCAGGCCAGCGGCTGAAGTTGAAATTTACAGGGAGGTTATTATGGTTCTTTGCCATTTCGTAACGGTTTGCCAGCTGCCGCGATTTAGCTATTCGATCCGGCGAGGCCGCCGCTTTCCCTTCGCTTCCAGTCTCAATATATTCAAAAACGCCATCCTATGATTGCGCATGCCGATAACAAGCCTCTCATCGTCTCACCCTTTAGCCAATCCTCTTTGCTGTCCCTTGTCGCCTCCTCGGTCAGGTTTCTTACTAGCCTTGGTATGATGAAACAGAGCGTTGGAGTAGTCCATTTGGAATCGAACCCATGCATCTTTCGCTAGCTGCAAAGACGATAGATACACCCAGTTCAACGCCTTTGACCACATCCGTAACATCACTGGAGTATTCAGCGAGACTTCTACCGCCCGGCGACGAGAATACACCAGCCTCAGCCTGCTCAATTTCTCGATTGAATTGCTCATCTTCCAGTCGATGCATTAGATTAGTATATTCGTTTTTAACGGTCGTGAGTTCGTTTCTTGGATGACGATAAAAAGTCTCTGCGTCCTTGAACACAAGAATGATAACTTCCAGCATTACGAGGTTTCCCTCCGTAGTCGCAACATCCTCCATGATCGCATCAAGTCTTGCTAAAACTGAATGCCAAACTTGCCGCTGAGCGATGACGCTGGCTTTCTCGGCTAGGACCAGAGTGCTGTCGGTTAGTATCTGATCTTGAATCCGAATTGCCATCTCAATGAGGCTGCTGAAAAGTTCCTGGTTTTCTTTGGCGTAGGCGATATCCCGACTGACTTCGAGTCTGACTCTGGATATGTGCTTTCTAAGGCGGGCGATAGCGAGAATATCGACAGCACGGCATAAGAGATGGGGAGAAAGGGGTCGATTCCACCCCAGAGATAAGCAACATGGTAACGAGCTAACCAGGAAACGACTGATCGAAGAAAGTATTAGACAGCATGAATTGTTCTCAATGTAGTCTTGCGTATGTGAAATAATTTGTATATAGGTGGATGGTGACGGACAGTGAACACGTGGTACGCTGTTTTTGGTACAGAAAAAAAGGGCACAACGCTGTCGTCTGCCCGTTCATATCGTTGGGGGGGTTCAAGGGGAAATTGAGGAAGACGAAGCTGAAAACACACTGATGAACGAACCATGTCAGAATAATGCCATCCGCAGCTGGTCGTTTATCAGCTTCCTCCTTGATGATTTCAAGATCCCTTGTCATGGCATTCGTCTGTAGTAGTATCATATCAACCGTTTGAGCAATACCACTTAAGAATTGTTGTGTACTTTCGATAGTGGCCTCGTTCATTTCGATGTGAGTCGAAACTTGAGCTTCAAGGCGAGGTTTGATGTCTATATCAAGCTTAGAGTATTTGACATTTATGCGGAGCGAATAGACTGCAAAGGTTAATGTGTAAGCGTAACAGACACAGAAGCCATCATACTTGCGTCTTGGACATATTGCATGGCAACGGGCAGCTGCTTGGAGTATTATTTTATTATCCAGAAGTGTCTTGTACTTGGAATTCGCGTTCTTCAATCCATCGATTATCTCGAAATTGTCGTGACGTTGATGAGTCTCCCAGACGGTATCGAATTTCTTGCAGACGGTATTGCGATTGGGGAAGAACACATTGCTTTTGCGGATACTTGAAATCGCATAACTCTTCGTCTCTGGGTAGATAAGAGTCTGGCTACTAACTAATACGTTGATAAGAACAAGACAGATTATAATCACGGTAATGGGAGGCTGAAGCCACTAGAAAAGGAGCATGGAAACAATGATCGGTATTGCCAGAAGTGTTCGTAGAAAGTAGAAAGTGGCTAAAAACTGGGCATACAGTCTTTGCTGCACAGAGTTCACTGACACATTTTCTTGCTCCGGTTCGACGACTTTTGCCGAACCAAAACCAGCATCACTAATCATGAGCATTGTTGGATTGACTGGATCTGGGTGCCTTCGAGGTTTGACTGATGCTGATAATGTGTTGAATTGCAAGCTCACTATATTTCGCTTGAGTCCATCCACATCTTCCATAGTGACTCTACCTCCTTGAGAGGGAGTCCAACCTGAGGGTAACGAGTCGTATGGCGTGAAGACAGGCAAACCAGTGCTCGCACTACGATGAGGAGAGTCTAATTGACTATCGGTAGCAGGCATATTAAATCGAGGTTGAGGGACGGTTGGTGCCTAACTACACACATGTGCTGTGTTCAAGCCAGCATTCGATACACCTGGATATGGAGCGGAAATAGGATATTGAGTGGCGCTACCAGTGATACGGCTTGAGGAGATGCAGGAGCAGGCTGTTGAGAACGTAAATGTTTCAAGGCCGATACTGGCTTAGGATATGTTGAAGGATCTGCTTGCCGTTCATACGTGTGATGATTTTCGGAAGCGACTGTTTGGCTCATGAAAGGACAACTGTCGTTATCACTTATTAAAGAAGTGGTCATGGCTTGGTTCTCGGTCTGTACGTGATACATTAGTTACATCTGAAGGCAGTAGGGGGGAAACACGATCGAGAATTCAATCCAGGTGAATGCTGGCCACTCGCCTTCATCGAGCGAAGTTCTGCTCTTTCCTAGCGGCGTTTTGCTCGATCTTGTGTCCTTTGCAATTTCTCAACTGTCGAAGGGCCAAGTCTTCCACATCGATGCTCTTCGACATGTTCACGACTTTCAGAATCAGAGAATGTGGTCAATCGACTGGTGCAGATGATAATCGAAAAAAAGAGACTACACCTTTCTGTGACAGCGAAGAGAAGAATGAAATTGGGAAGACGGCTACAACGACTGATTGTACATTCTTGTAATCTGAGAAATAAGTGCAATCTAGATGACGGCAACTATGATATACGTGGTTCTGTATTCTTTAATTGATAAGATTTCAATGTCTTGATTTTCCCGCAAATTTGGCTGCTATGCACACTTGAACAGTGATCCAGTGAACCAACAAAGAAGGCTACTCCGATACCTGATCCCGATGACGAATAATTGAAGCAATGGCATGCTAGTGGTGAAAGAAGGCAGGGACGTTCTATATAGAATTGGTGCACGAAATTTGATGCTGAAGCGGTAACAGAAACAGTGTAGCCTAGTTGAATAGAGTTAAATTGATGGTCTACTGCGGCAAGGTACTGCTCTCAGCCTGGCAAGTCTAAAGCTCAACATTTTATGTACGTAGCGCTGGTCGACAGTGTCATGGCGAGCAAAGGTGGGTAATCTGGCTTCAGATTATAGGCAGCTGTTGCTGCAAGGAACGCAAGCAAACCGAATGTGGTCCACATCAGGTTAGCGCAACAAGGCTGAAATTGGTGCCGGGCTGAAACTCTTCAAAAACGTCGTTAACTTGTTAATCTACTTCAATTAGATCGTGATCACTGGCAAAGACCCAGTTCATCTCCTTTTGCGTATTCTTTTGCTTGGGAATCTTTACCTGAATAGGAAAAGCGGAAGCTGAGGTTTGGTCGAACGATTTCTGGAGAAGAACGGCACGCTTTCTTTCGTAGAGCGATGAAGTTGAAGGGTAATTGAGTCGAATTTTGAGAGAATTGGATACACACGAGTCCACAATCGCGTGAACATACTATTTACAAACGTCGACAATGACTAGGCTCATCTGATCTCAAAAATGTTGTTTATACAAACACCTGTGAAAGATTTTTTGGGACAGGACAAAGGATGAATGCCCAAGAGCCGGAAAAGGGAATTTAAGATAATGAAGCCGGGGAGCTGAGATAGTCCTTTTTCGGTTAAGAGTCGAGCTGAAAATTTAAGTTGTGTGTGTATGTAGAGCGAACGAGGTCAAGATGATAAGTGCCTGGGAACTGAAAGGTGTTGGAAAGTTCGTCAGTTACATAGGTGGTTTATGTGAACGAGACTGGACGGATTAGTACCATGAAGCGCTTATAAGTTTCTGTCGCCATGATCTGATCAACCTTCTTTTGACAGCTTACGGCAGATCTTCGTCGTCGCGTTCTGGCGAAATCCTCACTATCTTTGCTCTCGTCCCGTTTGCTTCAGTGATGACTTTGAAACTTGCATATTTATGATTCTATTATTTGCAGATGCTATGCATGGTTCTGCCTTATGACTATTAAATTTGATAGAGCCCCTTTCGCTCAAGATGAGAAGAGAAAAAGACCAAAAAGGATCGTAGGAAAGAGCGACGCCTTGGCTACTATCAACAATCTAACCAATCCTCTTCCAACTGTTTTCTTCAAAAATCCCTCGTAGCCCGGTGACTAAAATACCCACTATCTCCACTCTCACCCCTCTGCATCTCCACGCCATCCAAATCCCCATTCCTCGCCCCTCCAATCATCTCCTGCAAGCTCACAACCGTCTCTCTCATTTCCCGCGCTTCCGTTCTCCTGCTCTCTTTGTAGGTGGCTTTGCCTCGCTCGGCAGCTGCGACGCGCTGGTAAACCTTCCAGTCATCCAGCTCCTCGGCAATTGGATGGGCGAGCGCCTTTTCGAGTGAGTCTTGGTTGGGTTCGCGTTGTAGGGTGAAGTCGTAGTGCCATTTGTCTCTTCCGGAGGGTAAATGGTGGGTGAGGAAGATGCCGTAGTATTTGATGCGAT
>JAABUL010000271.1_pt1 | contig 112003 bp, 103 predicted proteins | sample 5559151 | NCBI WGS metagenome assembly JAABUL01 (sample SAMN10711876, study PRJNA513368) | rock metagenome | isolation source: Antarctica rocks | place: Antarctica: Victoria Land, Pudding Butte sud | reverse complement strand
GTTGAAGCTTACTAACCAGCGCGACCTCACTACATAGCGAATCAGGCAGGAATTCTAGGAATCAGGCATAGGATGTTAAAAATTGGTTGACGGCAGCTAGCAGGAGTTTTGCTTGGGCTGATAGGGTGCGGATTTGGGTTTGGATATCAGGCCTCTGCCGCCGCCGCCGCCGCCTCCTTCGCTGTCAGGAATTGGATGGTAAGACTTGCTATACGGAGACCGAGCGCCCGGTTGCTGTGCAGCCATTGAAGCATGACGCCGGTTGTTTCAAAGACCGCGTTTGCCTAGAGTCGCTTTGGATCGTCTGGCTTTGTTCTGCAAATTCGGGCAGGTGATGCGATTTTGGCATTGGGCATACGTGCTCGTTTGCCTTGGTCGAAGGCGGTCCGGGGGTCAGATACTTGTTTGGATGTGAGGACAGTCGAGAGGAGGCCGAGGTGAGGCTGGGGCTTACGACTACGATCGACACGAACATAGGGGCTGCAAGCACGGTGGACAGAATTACGGTACTGGGCTTGCATATCGAAACTCACAGCGCACCCGGAACGCGCTTCAACATTCTGCCTTACCACACACAACCTGGACCATACCGCTCAGAGAGCTGCACCCGCTCACCCGGTCCGACGCCGTCTTCACCAGCGCACGAGCAAATGCCAAGTGATGCCTGTCCCAGCCTCAGCAAGGCCATAGGTGAGGATGCCGGCCTTGCCCGACAACTGGGCAGGCGTCGCAAGACAGCCCTTCACCTCCTCGCAGTGGAGAAGTTGGGCCCCAACCACGGCGGCAATGTAGAAGGGAATTCGGAGCATCGAGGTGCCGATGAGGCCGACTATGAATCGCGGTTCTTCGTCGCTGGGGTGTGGCGGACGATCGTCTGTTTTGGTGCTGTGAATGTGGTTTGACTTATGGGTTGGTAAGGTGTTGTTCGTACCTGGGTACTTGAAGGCGAGATCTGTTTTGCTTTCGATACTGGTCTTCTCCATCTTGCTCTCGAGTAAACGATGAGAACGAGGGCGCTTGGAGGATTCCAGTGCGTGTTGTTCGTTGAAAACGTGTTCGGTGCTACGCAATGGTCCTTGGGGCGAAGGAGACCCCGACTTGAGAATCCTGTATGCCGACAATCTTGACTACATGTAGAATACTGGAACGTACTGCGTTGACGGGCTGTCGGGAAGCCGAGGAGGGAGTCTTTTCACCTTGGCAGTCTCTCAAGTGCTGCTGTGCCGCTACAACGAGGCTAGGTGTGGGAGATCGTTGTCTACATCTCCCCCAGCTTCCGCCTGTTGATGGAATCATTGACTAGCGCTCCCCCAGAATTTGCCTTTGAAGGGCCGTCAATTCCCAGAGTTCGCATTCTTGACGGACTACGTACCATCCTCGGATCCAGCGCTTCGTCGTGCCACGGCGACATCGTAACACATCATAGACCGACTACGTACGACCTGTAGGCCTGCTGGGTGAAGTTCCCGTCAATGATGCCTTACATGAGAAGATGCTTATGTCGGAGCTCTGATGTAGACAGGAAGTAGGTGACATTTGCGTTGAGCAGGCCTAAATGCCCGACATGCTATGCGGCGCTATAAACGCTCCATGTAGTACTTGCGTAGCCTAGTCTCTCCAAGCAGGCATAGAACATCTCACGTAAATCCGTTGACCCTCGAAGCTCTCACATGCGCTGGCTCATCGTCCTGCAAATCAGAGTCAGCTACTTGCACAAACTTGTCAACCCAAGCTCCGAGAATCACACTCACCTCAAGGAACCCAGTCACAACCAACAACCGACTAAACTCCTCCGCAACCTCCACCGCCTCCTTCTCCGGCGGCCCAGCAGTCTTCTGCACCGCACTCGTCCGTTTGAACACTGCCTGCATACTGAACCGATTCTCCTGCAGAAAGTTCTTCGCCTGCTGTAACACGCTCGCATTACCTTGCCCACGCGTCAGCACGACCGCTGTCACTACTCGCAGGACCGCAGAGAGCAGATTGTAGAACTCTCGTAAAGCGGCCGGTTTGTCGATATCGAGACCGATATCTGGGTCCGTGCTGAAGAGACGGCTTTCGGCGACAGCGGCGAAGAAGCCGGAGTTGAGTGTCAGAGTTGTGCCCTCAGGTGTCTGGCAGATACGGAGCAGAAGGCTGAGAGCTGTGTGGAAGTAGGCGACTGCTGTGGCGAGCTCGTCGTTGTCGCCTGAGAAGGAGGAGGTGACGTTGCCGATGCTTTGGTCGATGAGGACCGGGATGAAGTTGAGCTTCTCGAGCGCGCGGAACATGCTCTTGTCGACGTTGGCGAGATGGAAGAGGGCGACTAGCGCATCGAGGAAGAGGAGTGACGAAATGCGGGTGATGCCGCGGCCGGAGAAGGCGTCTTCGGTTATGACGGTGAGGAGGCGGTCGCCGGTCGTTTGTACGAGTTGTAGGAGTTGACGGGCGTTGGGGGATGCTGTGGGTTTGCCGTTGGTGGTGGTCGTGAGTGGGAGTGCTACGAGGACTGCACAGCAGATCCGATAGCAGACGTCACGCAGGCCAAGGCCGGTGCTGCTGTCGACGATGATTTTGAGACAGACGCGGAAGGCGGACAGAAGTCTTTCGTGCACGAGACCGGTGTTTCGTGAAGGTTCGCGGGCCGAATCTGATGAAGTCGCAGCTTGGACCAGTGTCAGCGTGAGTTTGGCAAGCAGCGCAGCTGAGTCGATGCTATCTGCCAGTGCCTTCTCCAAGCGTGGGAGGACAGCTTGAAGGCCTTGCACAGCTACGGATGCGGACGTTTCTGGGTCAAGACCAGAAGATGTGACGACGAGGGAGAGAAGATCTGCCCAAGCTTCCAGTGCAGAGAGGCGGGCGTTTTGGATCGCACGCCAATTGTTTTGACTTGTGAGCGACGCACAGAGAGCTCGGATGTCGTCGTCTACTGCAATGTCCTCGGTCTGGTCTTTGATAGTGCCGCTGATCTGCATCTCGCGCTTCTGGAGTAGTAGAAGCTGTTCGGCCATGGGCACATCGAAGGCAGTGACGATCTCAGGGTCGTCCTTGAGACATGAGGCGAAGTCCATATCTTTCATGATCTTGCAATTCGCGACCAGCGCGGGCTCCGTCTCCAGATCAAAGAAGTCGAACAAGTCGAAGATCGACATGATTGGCGTCCGCTGGCCATCAGGACCAGTGCTGTTGCCAAGTAGTGAGGCTGTTACTTTCTCCTGGACCGAGAACATCCGCGCTTCACTGACCTTGCGGAGCTCCAGCGCAGCATACTCGAAGTAGTTTTCTCTTAGAAAGAGGCGAGCTTTCAGTGCCGCGGCGGAGCTGTCCAGCAACAAGGTAGGGTCATTGAGTAGCTTTCGGTCCCACAAGGTTGTCGCAAGCGCTGGAAACTGTTGCTCTGCAACCACAAGAAAGAAGTCCATCGCTCGGAGGTTCGGCAAGACGATGTTGGCTGTCAATGGAGCCTCTGCGAGCTTCAACACAAGATCCATACAGCCCCTCTTGAGCTTCAGCAGCCATGACACATTGTCAGTTTCGATGGCCGAAGGCGCTTGCACTGCACATAGCACAATGTGGTGGAACAACGACTGGCTTTGGCTGAAAGCGCCATCGGGCTCAATATCGACGGTCCGAAGATGGCACGTGAAACCTAGTAGACAGTGAGCCACTGAGGGGCGTCCACCTGAGTTGTCGAGGCTTTCGTTCAAGACGTCGAGGATCGCGTTCGCCTGAGCGACCTTAGGCGGCTGTTCGGGAGAGTCAAGATCGCCGGCATCCAACTCGAAGAAACGTAGTAGTTGAATGGCGATGGCATCACTGGCTTCTGACAACCGGCCCACAAGCCGACTGCCGACGCGAACACTGCTTCCCTCGCTGAATGGTGGTGGATCGCTTAGCTTTCTCGACTTGCAGAGCTTTTGCAATAAGCTTAGTGACTCTAAGCTTAGGCTAAGGTTGTTGCTGGCAGCGAAGGAGACAAGATCTGTCACAAGATCCAGCTGGCTCAGAATGACTTCGTCGTAGGAGGCTAGCGAGGCGTTCGCATTTGAAGGCGACCGGCTCTGCGGGTCTTTGCTGACAAGAGGGCGCACAATGTCGAAGTATGTGGCTTGCAGCTTCATAGCGAGGTTGACAGCCTGGACAGCTTTCAGTGTTGCCTGGACACGAGGAGAGTCCGGACCGAGCTGGTTAAGGAGCTCGATATCTTGTCGGATGACATGCGCAAAGGCGTGGATAACGTTATTATTGAACATCCAGTCCATCACTCGTGCGAATGGGTGCAGCCGTATGTACGTAGCCAGGGAAGAGGTCCGGATAGCAGCGTCCACATTGATGTTTGTTGCATTTGCGAGGGCGACAAGATCCTCCTGGAATGTTGACAAGCAAATGCAGATGAGTTCCAGGCAAGTATAGCGCAGGACATCTATCGGCAGCCGGTCGCGGTCGACCATGATGACATCGTCAGAGCTGGTGGATCTGAACACAGGACCAAGCACGAAGTCGATGTAGACTTCGATGCCACCATGCCGACTTTGGGCACCAAGACTTTCCGGGAACGAGATGGCGCCAAGGTCGAAATCGCCAGTGTCTCGTGTGGGAGCGACTAACGCATTGAGCAAGTTCACAAGGCCGGTTGCTGTTTCCGGATTAGCAACGTAGTTGTTGAGGTATTTCTGCTCCGTGTGTGCCAGGCGCCCATGGCGAGGAAGACTTGATCCGCCGCCAGATATCCAGTGATCCAGCAGTGCCCACATGCCCTCGTTGACCTCCGGTATCTTGTCTGTGAGTAATGCGGCGAGCATATCAAAGCACACGGCATGTATCCGAGAGTCATTGCCGGTTGACGCAAGGTGGAATAGTGTTTCGCCAATGTGAATGCTCTGCTCTCGTAGGATCCAGTTTCTGGCATCTGGACTAATTCTGCAAAGATGAGCCGCTAGACGTAGGTAGGACTCCAGCATGATGTAAGTCTCTGACTCGTCGTAGCTTCCTTCGACGGCTGTGCCATTCTGGTTTGGCGCTTGCTGTGCATTTGCTGGCTTATTTCTTACAGCTAAGGCATAGATGTCCAGCTCACTGAAGATCTGGGACCAGCTGACAGAATACGACTTTCGCAGTCTTCCTCCGGTCATGGTGGTGTCCTCTCGTAGGAACAAGTGAGCCTGATTTCCGGACTTCTCGTCGTTTGCAATTGCTCTCAGCAGCTCGCAGAACGCTGCCACTCTTGGGGTCGGGAGCCTCCGCGAGGCCCATCGAAGGAAGCCATAGAGGTTGCTTTCCTTGTCATTCCAGAAGTCCTGCGCGGCTTCAGGACTATCCTGGTAAGCGTACGACATGATAACCAGGAATCTTTCAAGATCCAGCTGGTCCTGGTCGCCCGCCTCGGGAGGTCTGGAGAAGTTGGCGCGTCGCTTGTCGTCTTCGTCCGCCTTCAATCGGCGCAGAGCATCCGGCATGTTGGCGACAAAAGCATCAGTGAGAGACTGCAACTCTCCCATCACTAGGGCAGCGAACTCTGACGATGCAGAAGTGGCGTCGATGATAGGCGTGTCCTCCATCAAGAACCTCACCAACCCAACTTTAGCAGGGTCATACCAGATTTCGGGCTTGAGAAATTGACATGCGAGCAGCAAGAAATGGAATCCTTTGTCCTTCACACACTCGAAGAAGAGTTTAGTCCGCTCCTCTTCTTCTCTCTGGCGATCAGCCACTCGAAGAGTTTGTGCACTGGTGGGATCCAGGAAACGACTGCTGTATTCCGAAAGCCAACATATCGTTGCCGCAGCACGGACTATCGGCAGCTTCCACGTCATCCGTGTATTGCCGAGAGCGAACAAGCCATGAATCTCCTTTGCGATCTCGTGTGTGGTGGCCTCGTCGGCACCATAGAACGCCGCGCCACTGGTGAGCATCGGAAGGTAGTGAATAGTTATGTCGTCAAGAGCCTCTCGCTGAGTCGCCTTCGTAAGAAGCGGACGATAGTCTTCGCGAGACGAGTAGCCAGCACGGATTAGATACGACAATATGGCCGCGAGACACTCGTGCTGTTGCACCAAAAGAAGTCTCTGTGTCACCAGAAATTGAGCCATCGGCCCGTGGATAGATTGTCCGGTGAATGCAACCGTTTGTTTGTGTGCAGAGTTCTTGTCGAGGTAGCCCTCCACCTCAGAGAGCGCATCCAGACATTTTCGAAAGAATAACGATGCATCAGCTGGTCGTCCTCCCTCTCCTTGGACCACGTTCCGCCCCAATTCCTTCAGGCCTTGCTCGTCGCCAGATTCCACATCATCCACAGACTGCGAGAGAAGCAGCCGTAGGCAGTCTAAAATGACGTATCGCTCATCGTGAAACCGGATGATCGCACGATATGATGTCGTCGACTCCATCTGGTCTTCATACGCAACTCCCACATCGTAGCATCGCTTCGCCGCCTGCAGCTCATCCAGGTCAAGCTCGTCTGCGACTCTCAGAGCCGCGGTGCGAAAGCTGTCATCGATGCCATACTCCGTATCATCAATCTTGATCGTGGCCGGTTTCTGCGCTACCGGCGGGTCCAACGTCTTCCTGCTCTCGTCATTCTTTCTCTTCTTGTCCAGCAGCCGCCGCAGGTCCTCGATGCTGCCGACAAGCTCCGCCTCAAGCCTGCTGAGCGCGTGCATTCGTGATTCCGTGAAGGCGATCAAGTCACGCCTGAGGCTTTGAAGCCTTTCCATTGCTTCGTCGGTCTCCATATGAATGCTCGGGTTGGTATGTTGTTCAGATGTTACAGTGTCAGCTCGGTAGCTGGTCGTACATTTTCGTGTGAAGTTCAATACGAATCTATTTCTGTTTCGTGAAGTTCATTGTGAAGACCAGAGACACGCGACTTTTTGCCGCTAAAGCACGGGAGCTAACTAGACCGGGACTAGAAGATGGGACTTCACCTGTACCACACATCTACAGCATTGACATCACTTGTGAAGTATTCGGCAATCTTCCTAAGGACACTTCCATCGCCGTTTCTCCCGTCTTACTGCAGTTTCCCGCTCTAGAGAACAGCAAAACATCTTCGACTGCACGAGCTGCTACGAACTGCTTTTACAACATCAGCTTCGACGTGCATGAATCCCGCATATATGATCAAGCAGGAGTTCAACGTCCGCCATGAAGGGCGCGAAGGGCGAGAAGGGCGAGAAAGGCGAGATCACTCTCGCGGACGCTCTTGAGCAGGTGGAGGCGAACAGTGTCAAAGGCCGCACGGATGGCCTTGCTGACCTCACGCACATCCTCCGTGCCAACACCCGAGTCGAGACGCTTTCGGATCCCTCTTTCCACAGGATCTATGAAGCACTCTTCCGTTTGACCGTGTTGGAGCAATCGGCGTATCCGAAGACCAAGACCAACATCACCCGATCAACTGCAGAAAACCGACTTTCGGCTTGTGCATCTGCACTGCGCCTTGCTGTAGAACGCGGTGTAAAACTCGTCAAGCTCAAGACGGTCAAATCTGTCCTTGACCATGTCGCTGAGACTCTGGTACTTCCTGGGGGCAAGTTCTGCGAGCCGATCGCCCTGGACTATGCGAAGTCCATGAAGGCACTGCTTAGCTACCCAGCACACGTAGAACACCTGCCACAAGCCGAAAGGGAGCGGATCTCACTTTTCTGCCTCGACTGTGTCAGCCAGGCAAGCTCGGATTTCGGTGACGATGATGCGGCGCCTGGTGCTGAAGCAACCTCAATTGCCGGGACTTCGAATGGCCACAGTTACCGATCTTCTCGATCCCAATTCAAGGAGTCTGGAGGCTCGCAAGGAAGTCGCTCACTGGACAGGCAGATTGTGGAAGAGATGGTAGCCTGTCTTGCCCTCTTGACAGCTGCTCCCAACAAACGAGGTGGCTCAGCAACATCCACTATACTCTGGGGCATGATTGATCTTCTGAAAAAGACCACTTCTGTTGCCCGTGCACATGCAGACGCTTTTGACGTGATCAACAACATACTGGGAATGGCTAGAGTCGAAGATATCGGGCTCACCCGGAAGGCTGTCAACCCCTTGATACGACTCATTCGGTTCTACTGGCCTAACAAGTCCTCTGAAAGACTGAAAGCTGAGATGCTTAAATCCTTGCTGTACTTGCGTTCGTACATTGTGTCTGCACTTGTCGGTGACGACGTCACTGCTAGATCAGAGATGAAAGGGCTTCTTGAAGTCATGCGATCTGAATATGGAAAGCGTCAAGAAAAGGAACAGCTTCATCTGGAGGACTTACGGTTACATGTAGGCCAGCAAGGATATCACCAGATCGGTTTCGGCATCTTTAATCTCCAGAATGGCAGCGCTCGCAGCGAGGCCAATTGGGCCACACTGTACATGATAGCATCACTCTACAATCTGCTATCAGGTAGCGAAGACGATCGAACTTTGTCCGGGGAGGACGACGAGGATGACATCAATCCACGACCTCGTAAGCGACAGAGAACTACGAATGAGTTTGAGGCTCTCATTGGATTTTTGGCCAGTGACACTGTTCCGTCGCGACTTGGTGGACTTCAGGCACTGACGTTCATGGCTCAGCAGGCCAAACTGTCCAGTAAAAGAATTGGCACTCTTGTCGACAAACTTTCGTCCAGCTGCAACGAGGAGAATTCATCTATCGCGTCATGGGCGCTGCTCGCTCTGACCGGCCTTGCTTCGCAGGTTCAAGCGTCTGACGCACGACTGTCTAGCCGCTGGGCGTCTGTGTGGCAGCTTGCGATACGCGCTATGAATAACGCCGTCACGTGTCGTGCGGCGTGCCAGCTTCTACTCGTCATGCTTCGTACAGACATCGCTTCGCCACAGAACATTGGCGACCTCAGCCGCATGCTCACGCAGTCTATCGAAGTGGCAGGACCTACCACACTCGCAGATTCGGCTCTACGCCTTTTTTCGCACGTCATCAAAGTGATGCAACGAAGCAACCCAACATCGGCGTCTGCGGCAGCCGAGAGCATGATCAATTGGCTCTTTCGTCACTTCGTCCCAAGCATGTCCACAGACAAGCGATATGCCAGTCTCCACAGCTCCTACGAGCCTGCTGACATCGTTGAACTCGTTGACTGCTGCCTTGGTCACCCTGGCCATGCATCGACCACAACCTGTTTCCCTGTGCTTTCGGCCGTCGGCGGTGTCTGGTCCATGTGCGCGGAAGAAGAAAAATTACTGGACTATCTACTCTTGCTGCCTGATATCGCTGTTGCAATCTACGATATGTCCGAGCCCTTCGAAGTTCCGCCAGAGTCGCTGCGGTCGAGAGCCAGTTGCGAAACGACACTCCTGAACCTCTTGGTCGCAGAGTTACATCGAGCACAAGAGCTCTGGTCGGCTCTGATACGCGAAAGACCTCTAGGCATCAACATGGACATGTTCAGTACGTTGTGCAGCTCCGTCAGCGTTGCGTCTTGTGTGGCCTCATGCAGCTCTTTCCGGGACGAGCGGAGACAGACCCAGCTACAGCGACAAGTTCAAGGATTATTCGACCAAATGGTCGGATTTGCATCAAGCCGTAACTGCGACCAAGAGAAGGTCGATTCGATGCTCATGGTTTTTTCTTCCGCATGCTCGAAGCTGTTGACATCTGACGCACCACCACGTAAATGCGAGGAGCGGCTTTGCAAAGCCATACACGATGTGTGTGAGGCTCGAAGGGGCATCGAGGAGACTAAAGGAACCCACAACGATGACACTATGGACTTCGAATATGAGTACGACTCTCAGGATAGCAGACAGGGGCCAGCGTCAAACCCACTACAGGACCTCAAGCACGAAGCAGCAGCCGGGTACACTGTAGCCTCCATGCGTTCAAGTGTGTCGATGTACGCTGCAGCTATCACGAAGCTCTTCCAGGATTCGTCTACGTTACGCTCGAGCTCGGCATCCATGGTCGATTACATACTATCACTTCCTCCTGACACGATTCTATCGAGCCGTTGCGTCGTGTCACGATTGCCAGAGATTGGGATCGATCTACTTGCGGAAGATGCGGAGCGGCTTTTAGAGCTTTGCACAGAGGATGTCCTCCCAGCATATCTTTACGAGAGGTCCGAAGTGGCTACTGGTGTGGTACTCGATATCATGTCAAGCCTCGTTTCGCTGTGGACTAGCCCTGCTCGAAAATCCTTATTCGATCTGGGCATCGACATGTACGCGTGGTACACAACGACGGCTCTGACTGGTGGCGTCCTATCGCCGAAAGTGCAGAAACGTGTTGCTGTTCTCTTACTCCAACTCTGTCATGTCAACACTGAATACCCACATGACAGTGACGTACCTTCCGCCAGGACGAGCTTGTTCCAGCTTCTCCAGATCGGTAGTATTACGGTACTGTTCGATCTGGCAGGTCGCATCTCTACAATTTTCGGCCTTTTCATCCTGTCCAAGCATACAGATATGTTCGATGACCTGCAAAGCAGTCTTCCGAAGGACACCGAGTGGGTAGAGGGCGTAGCGATGCGGCTTTTGTTCCTCGCGAAGCTGGCATCTTCGTGGCCTTCGTTGCTACGACAATCGGTGTTCTACATGTTCGAGACCGCTGGGCTTGTGCAAGGGTCTTCCAAACATGCTGCTCGTTGCATCTCAGAGCTTGCCGGCGGGCTCAAGTTTGCATCACCTCAAGAGCTGTTCCACCTCTTCGCACCTCAACTCCTCTACACTTGGTTTCAGACGGAGACTCACACGATTGATGGCCTGCCCTTCTCTGCTTTCCAGTATAATTCCTTGAACGCCATGATTTTATACAATCGCACCGAGATCACTGCTCAACTCTTGATGAGGGCCAATGACGAAGGCATGCAAATCGTCGCGGGTGCCTTGGACACGACAGTGTCTGAACTCGCCGTGCACTCCTTCATAAAGTGTGCAGCATATTGCATCGGGAGGGATCTAGAAGCCCCTCCAGGTCAGGACGAAACAGGTCGCGAGGCTCGTTTGCGGAAACTAGTTGGAAGGGAGGCATGCAAGACTTTGATGGAGACTCGATCACCCGCCATCATCGCGCAGTTCTATATTTCGGCTCAGCTAGCCGAGAAGGATAGATGGTTCGAGAAGCGAGAAGACTACGCACCTGCAGCTCTTGCACTGGCTGAGATCAAGAGAATCAGCCACTCAGACAAGCCTTTACCAGCACCCCAACAGCCAAGCTTCAAGGGAAGAGCCCTGTGTGATCAGATCTTACGACTGTGTAAGAGGACATCACAGAACGCGATTCAACCATGGGACTCTTCGTCGTTTTCCTTGGCTGCCCGGATGCTCATCAATACAATTCACGATGCTCTTGGAACCCTGCACACGTGTCTCGTGATCAGGAAGCTGCGCCTTCTCATCTGCATGAGCGGCGATGTGCCTTTCTCGGGCTTCCCCATCGAAATGCTAATACATACGTTGAGGCCGTATTTGAGCGACAGCCAGTGCGCCGACGATGTCATCGGTATCCTGCAATATCTGTTTACTCACGGCCAAAAACATCTCAGGACGATTCCAGCCTTCCTTTTCGGCACCATCACACTCATCATCTTGAGAATGCGGCAGCACTCTGCTGCCAGACAAGAGAGTACAACTCAAGAAAGCCAGCACAAGCAAACGGTGCAAAAGATGCAAAGTTTCCAGGCATGGCTTGTCGGCTACCTACAGAAATGTCTTGCGGCCGCCGAACCACGTCACGCAGCAACGTATGCAACACTCGCAAGGGCACTCGGTGCGGTGCAATTGCCTGGCAATGCCCAGAAAGGCAGCCCCGAGAGCTCATTGATGCTCTTGCTTCTCGAGCAAGATGCGGTCGATCACGCTGCTCTCCGAGCTTCAGATCGGAATGAGGCGCTCGTTCTACTATCAGAAAACTTCATAGCGCCTTCCTCGTTTACGGAAGACTGTCTGTCCTTGGACGAGGAGTGCGTGCAGATCGCACAAAAGATATGGACAGCTACGCGAATTGCAGGCATGAGCGATAGTTTCCTTTCGTGGGCAGCTGGTGTGATTGGACGAGCATATGCGTCTGCTGGCCTTCGTCCCGTCAGCGAAGCCACCTCGAAGCAACGTCTCGAATCCCCCGCTTCAACAAAGTACGAAGGCTTGGCGAGGTCGCAAGCCGCCGTTGCTAACCGTCTCGCCGCAATGCTGCACTCGAGAGAACGCCACGAGGCAAGTTTAGCAGACTACACCTTGAGGAGTATCGAGCAGTCCTTCCCGGGCGCAGAAGACGCCATCGCTTTCGAACAGATGCTGCCTGATGCAGTGGTGCGTGCTGTAACGTCCGGCACATACGGGTACGTGCCCGACTTCGCCATACCGCAGACAGCTAAGCATGATGGTGTTGATACCATCCAACGCGTGCTAGAATCTCCTCGCGCTATACCCCTGGGGCGATGGGTGCAGAAGCTCGGCCTGGTGCTCTGTAGCCAGACATCGAATGCTCCTATTCTGTCGGTTCTAGGAGCCGCGCTGCAGCACGATGCTGAGCTTGCCATGGAATTGGTGCCATACATTGTGCATATGCTACTCGTGCGCGAACTCGATCAAGAACAAGGACTTCGCGCACAGCTCTCAACAGCGTTAGCAACCAGTTTCGGAATCCCGGACATTGAGGTTCAACCCAAGCAGAAGTATCTGCTGACTCTGCTGCTGTACCTAAGAAGCCAAAAACTTCCGAACGAAAAAACGGACGCCGATCGTCTGCACTGGCTCGAAGTTGACTGGCTAGCCGCAGCACAAGCTGCAGATAGATGTGGCATGTTCACCACGGCGCTAATGTTTGCGGAATCTGCCGTCCAGCCTTCACCGGCTGCCAGAAGGTCTTCGAGCCGCGCATCACTATCGCAGATCTCAATGGCACAGATACCTCAGGAGCTACTTCTGTCCGTGTTCAAATCCGTGGAAGAACCCGATTCATTCTACGGGGTCGAACAGCCTGCCTCGCTCGACTCGGTGCTCGAGCGCTTAGATTACGAAGCTGACGGCTACAAAAGCCTAATGTTTCGCTCCGCCCAAACCAACACAGACATCCAAAGTTCGGGAAAAATCAGCCCTCACAACAACCGCGGACTAATATACTCACTTTCGTTGCTAAACCTCGACAGCCTCACTTTCGCTCTGCTCTCTAGTGGTTTTGAATCTGCCCAGTCGTCTGCTGAGCTGATGGAAACCGCTCGCCGATTGCAACAATGGGATGTAGCGGCACCAGGACAAGCAACTTCGAACGATATCACCAATTGTTTTTCGGCGTTCAGAGAGCTCAGTCGAGTCGTTGACACTACATCAGCAGTCGGGAACCTGGACACAATAATCATAGCCCATATGAAATCCGCCGGCGGTCTTCCCTCGTATCAATCCACAACCGGTTTTCTGGGTGCACTTGCGGTCCTGGTAGAGGCGAAATGCATCGTGGGCAGTCCCAGTCCCGATGCATTCTGTGTCAGTTGGGATCAAATACGCTTAAGGCAAAGGTGGATGAAGATGGCACCATTCGAAGACTCTCGCCTCATACTTTCCTGCCGGCAGACAGTTTTGAACACCGTACTCCAGAACAGATCACTGGTGGACACCTTGGGGCTGAAGCAAAGCCGCAAAGCCGAGCTTGAGAGCTTACTGGACATCTCTCGATCCGCCAGAGAACACGGTCAGCTCCAGGAGGCTTTGACCGCAACCAGCCAGTTGAATAGCTCCGTGCGGCAGGCGGCACTGCACGGCATCAAAGGCACTGCCGCGGCTATGTTGGAGACCGCGTCCGTACTTTGGCGCTCTGATGAACCCGACGCTTCCGTAAGAATGCTTCGAGACGCTGTTGATGCGCGCAAAGCTGCAATCGAAGACCTTCCAATCGATCTCTCAGGACTGCTCGCTCAGCTTGCACACCAACTGGCGGAAGCTCGCCTTGAGAAGCCGGATGACATACTCTCGAAGTATCTCAAACCCGCTATCAGTCACCTGCAAAATACCCGAGGCGAGGATGCCGGCAAAGTGTTCTATGAGTTCGCTTCCTTCTGCGACAGACAGCTTCAGAACCCTGGCAATATTGAGGACTTTAACCACATCGCAAAATTACGCCAGGCAAAAGAGGAGGAGGTCAAGGAATATGAAAAAGTGAAGAGGCCTGACAAAGACACTGTGACGGCTACCAACAAAGCCAGAATGTGGTTGAACATGGATACCGCTGACTACAAACGGCTCAGGGAGGCCAGGGACACGTTCCTGGAGCAGAGCTTACAGAATTACATGCTTGCCTTGTGTGCATCGGACGATCACGATATTTCAATCTTGAGGTTCTTCGCATTATGGCTCGAACATGTCGACGCCTCGAACGCTAACGAGATCGTCGAAAAGCACCTTCCTCAGGTTCCAAGCTGGAAGTTCGTAGTGCTAATGAACCAGCTGATGTCGCGCTTGGAGAACAACGGCACTCCATTCCAGACATCTCTCAAGTCGCTGATACGACGCATCTGCTCGGAACATCCATATCACTGTCTGCACCACCTGTTCGCAGCAACAAGGCCTCCATCGAAGACGGAAGACCAAGCCGCCATCTCCAGAACTCAGATTAGCCAGGACATCCGGCTCGAGATTCAGAACAAGTCCAAGGCAGGTCCACTGCTAAGAGGTGTCTTCAAGGCGAACAACCTGTTTAACGAACTGGCATTTGCTTCGATCGAGGACAACAGACCCGGCTCTCAGCTAGCGGTGCAGGACATGCCATCTGCTGCAGCCATCGCTAGGAACGTGCCAGGGCTCCACGTGCCTCCAGCGACCATCAGCATCGCTCTTCGACCCGATGGCACATATGCCGACATTCCCACTATCGTGAGATATCGCTCTACCATGCGAATCTACACCGGCAACAGCAAACCCAAGCGGCTCGATGCTATCGCCTCGGACGGACGTACCTATATTGAGCTTTACAAGTCCAATGATGACCTTCGCCAGGACGCGATCATGGAACAGGTCTTCGCCGAAGTCAGCAAGATGCTACACAAGCACAGGACCACCCGTCAACGCAACCTGCAGGTCAGGACCTACTGCGTTGTCCCGCTGTCCACACAATCAGGCATCATCCAGTTTGTGCCAAACTCAACGTCTTTGACGGACTATCTCTCGCCGGCTCACCAGAAGTATTACCCGCATGATGTCAAACACCACGTTGCTAGGGACAAGATCAAAGCACTCGAAAAGCACAGCACTGAAAGCAGGGTCAAAGAGTATCGCAACATCTGCAAGCACATGCAGCCAGTCCTTCGACACTTCTTCTTCGAACGATTCAAGGATCCGGATGAGTGGTTTGCGAAGCGCACTGCGTACACACGAACCACTGCGGCCATATCGATCCTTGGACACGTGCTGGGATTGGGCGACCGTCATTGCCAGAACATCATGCTGGATGAGAAGACGGGCGAGGTGGTGCACATCGATCTTGGCATTGCATTCGAGGCTGGCAAGGTGCTGCCTGTGCCTGAGCGTGTGCCGTTTCGGCTGTCACGGGACGTTGTGGATGGCATGGGCATTACCAAGACGGAGGGTGTCTTTCGGCGCTGCTGCGAGTTCACGATGGACGCGCTTCGGGAGGATAAGGACAGTATCATGACGCTGCTGAATGTGCTGCGATATGATCCGCTCTATAACTGGTCGATCTCGCCTCTGAGGGCCAAGCGAATGCAGGAGCAGACGGCTCGCTCGACTGCGGACGGAGAAGAGGGAGGGTCGAGCAGGAGAGAGCCGGATGCGGGCGAAGCTGATAGAGCGCTATCGGTGGTGGAGAAGAAGTTGTCGAAGTCTTTGAGCACTGCGGCGACCGTCAACGAGTTGATTCAGCAGGCGGTGGATGAGCGGAACCTGGGAACGCTGTTCGTGGGCTGGTCGGCGTACTGGTAGTGTCGCTTTGTGTCATATGTGGAGCGTCCGAGCGGTGTGCAATTATATGTAGCATATAGATGTTGATACGATGAAAGCATTTGAGAAGTATCACAGCTGCATGAGCATTGATTGTGTGCGGTCATGCTATACCTCCAGTTTCACGAGCGAGGCAAGGGTCCAAAAAAAGTCCCCCACTGACTCACGACCACAACCTCAGTTAAAACTGACTCACGACCACAACCTCAGTTAAAACTTTATGAACGGCCCTACCAACAACCACTTCCTGCAAATTCACACCGATCAAGCGAAAGAAAGAAATACATCAGCTGGCCTGCGCAGTAGTCCTTCACTGGAACCAGATGGAACGCGCGATTACCACGATACTCGAGAACAATACGAACTTTCACGAACTACGTCTTCACTGGATTCACAAGAACAGGATCAACATGTCGTCCTTTTGAGACTCAGTATGGCGCCTAACCACCGAACCGGCAGTGTACGATTACTGCAACCAATACCAAGTCCAGTCCTCAGAATATCGAGCGCGCAATCGAGTCCGCGAGATCACGAATTCGCTCTACTTCCATACCAGTGAAACCGAGTGATCCGGGCATCACTACAACGATGTCTACCGTCGCACCAGAAGTGACTGCGCCGAGCGCGGAAGACCAGAAAATCTCGCCGGCTGAGTTGAAGAAGAGAGCAAAGGCCGAGAAGCAAGCCAGGAGGGCTGCTCAGAAGGATCAGAAGCCGGAGGACGAAGCACAATCAGCTGAACCACAGTCAGCTGCGGCAACAGCGCCTGGTGTCAATGGCGAAATGAAAGCACATGAAACACCTGCTAGCGCACTGCAGCAGCAGCAGCCCAAAGCAGAGAAACCGCAGAAGGCGCAACCGCCGAAGCTGAGCAAGCAAGGCTCACAAGAGGCCGAGCCACATCACAAGCGGACAGGATCACAGGCGCAGCAAATGCCGCTCCGGAGACGACCCTCACAGACAGGACCACCAACAAAGGTGGCTCCCAAGAAGGAGAGCAAGCAAGTCGAGCTGTTCAGCCATCTCTACACACAGCCACGCCGCCACACAATTGAGGGAGTATCAAAAGATGTCCATCCCGCCGTCCTTGCACTCGGCTTCCAGATCAGCAGCTACGAGATATGCGGCAGCAGTGCACGCTGCGTGGCGATGCTGCTCGCCTTCGAGGAAGCTATCCAGGACTACACAACGCCGGCCGGAGCTTCACTAGCTCGACATCTCACTGCGCATTACCTGTCACCACAAATCGAGTTCCTGAAATCCTGCCGGTCGATCTCAGAGTCCATGGGAAATGCTATCCGCTGGCTGAAGAAGCTGATCGTGGAGATCGACCCGAGCACGCCTGAGCAAGAGGCTAAGGATGAGTTATGCGAGAGGATTGAGGTCTTCATTCGCGAGCGAATTACGATTACGGATCAGGCTATCGCGGCTTCTGCTAGCAACCAGATCAAGAATGGCTCTGTGGTCCTTACTTACGCCAAGAGCTCGATCGTGGAGAAGACGATCTTGGAGGCGCATGCGAAGGGCACGAAGTTCCGAGTCATTGTTGTCGATTCCAGACCACTGTTCGAGGGCAAGCAACTGGCCACGAGTCTAATGCACGCTGGCCTGGAAATCGAGTACCTACCTTTCTCGGCCATCTCGCACGCCGTCAAGCAGGCAACCGTGGTCTTGCTCGGCGCCCACTCCATGCTCTCAAACGGCCGCCTACAATCACGAATCGGCACAGCTTCAGTCGCGATGCAGGCTGCGAAACGCGATATCCCTGTTATCGTCTGCTGCGAGTCGGTTAAGTTCAGCGGCAAGGTCGCGCTAGACAGCATTGTTCTTAACGAGATTGCTCCAGCCGAGGAGCTGTTACTACCGACCCGCTCCACTCCATCGAAGCCTGCGCCGAAAGACGGCGATGAGGAGGCGGAGGCCAAGCCGAAGGCGCTGAGTGATTGGAAGGAGATTCCCCGTCTCCAGCTGCTGAATTTGATGTACGATGTCACGCCGGCGGAGTACATTCGGATGGTGATTTGCGAGTATGGGAGTCTGCCGCCGAGCTCGGTACCGGTTGTGCATCGGTTGGCTAATGAAGGGATGTGAGATGGCTTTCGTGTGCTTTCACGAAAGGGGAGGATATGCGAAATGCTCGGATTCTGCGGTGTAGAGGTACCCTTTCGAAGCGAATGCATGATAGTACTGCTACGATTACCTGATTCAGGAGCCATCACGTTTACCACAGCTATTTCACTGCTTCACTTCATTTCGTTTTGCTGTCGCGTCCTGCTGGTGTACCCAACGCGGTTAGCTCCCGCTGTCTCCCGCGGAATAGAGTTCGAGCCTCTAAAACTTTTGGAAATTGCGACAGTCAAGCTGTATCAGCACCAATTGTGACAATGCTCTGCGCAAGTAAGTGTCGCCCACTACAAAACGTGAAAAAGCACGACTGACCGTCAACCAGTCTCTGGCGAGGCGCCGCAAAACCCCGTCGTCTCACGCAAGTCCGGTCCGTCGCATCCACCTCCCCCTCGAGCTCTCACAGCATAACTTACAGTGAGTGTCACAGGCAACATCTTCGAGCGTCGCCTCATAGAAGCTTACATCTCCGAGAACGGCTCCGACCCCGTCACCGGCGAACAAATCACTGTTGACGACTTACTCGACCTCCAATCCGCTCGCATCGTTAAGGCTCGACCACCACAACTCACCTCTATCCCGGCCTTACTGAGCACGTTTCAGAATGAGTGGGACGCGATTGTGCTGGAGAGCTTTCAGTTGAAGCAGCAGTTGCAGGAGACCAGGCAGGAGCTGAGTACGGCGTTGTACTACAATGACTCGGCGAATCGTGTCATTGCGAGGTTGAAGGGGGAGAGGGATGAGGCGCGGGATGCGCTGGCGAGGGTGCAGGTGACGGGGTCGGCGGCGAATGGCGTCAATGGCGGTTCCAATGGAGATGCTATGCAGGTCGATGGCCAAGGTCTGCCAGAGGAAGTGGTTGCGAAGATCGAGGACACCCAAGCACGACTACAAGGTACCAGGAGGAAGAGGCCGGTACCTGAGGACTGGGCGACTGGAGATCAAATTGCGGGATATGCTGTCAAGAGCACTGAAGACTCGCAATTCACTGGTGCGCGGAAGCTTGCTGTGGACGAGACTGGTGACTTCTTCTTGTGCGGCGACTCGGATGGCGATATCGGTGTGTACGACCTCAAGTCTGGTGCGTTCACCACAAGAAGCAATGTCGGCGCCGGTGGTATTACGGGAGGAGCATTCGCGAACGACCGGGCGGTTGTCTCCACGTCAAGCGGTGCTGTGGTGGTCACGCAAGGTGGCTCCGTGGTGACGAAGTTTCATCAGCACGCCGGTGCGGCCAACGCGGTCGCTGCACACCCTTGTGGCGAGCTTCTGGCGTCTGTGGGCTCGGACAAGAGCTATGTGCTCTATGATCTGCAGACGGCGAAGGTGTTGACGCAGATATACACTGATTCTGGTATGTTGCGCCACCCCAAAGACCACTTTGATCCTAAAACTGACTACTTGCAGAACTCACAACCATCGCCTTCCACCCAGACGGCCACCTCATCGCCACCGGCACATCAGCAGGAACCATCGAGCTCTTCGACGTCAAGTCGGCACAGACACTGCACACTTTCCCGTCACCCTCACCAAACGCGCAAGCACCCGTCACCGCACTTACATTCTCGGAGAACGGCACGTGGCTCGCGTCTGCCAACGCCAAATCTACTTCCGTCCAGGTCTGGGATCTGCGGAAGACGAACTTGCTCAAGGCTCTCGATGTGGGTACGGCAGTAGTGGGCTTGGCATGGGACTACACCGGACAATTCCTCGCCGCTGCTGGACCAGGCGGTCTGGTTGTCAGCCAGTACGTCAAGGCCAGCAAGGCATGGGAGCAGCCGCTGAGGAAAGCGGTTGGGGCGGTTGATGTGGCGTGGGGTGCTGGGGCGAGTTCGATTGTGGTGTTGACGAACGAGGGTGGGGTCAGTGTACTGGGTGCGTAAGGGTTGCTGCCTATGTGGCGTGAACAGAAATCGTGGAGACGAGCGCCTGAGCCCTTGGCTCCATGCTTGATTCGTACGTCGAACTGATGGGAGTTGAAGGATGACTCTCGTACTTGTAGTGGTAGATACTCAGGGGTACAATATCAAAGTCAGCGTGTTTTTTTAGAGTTCCTTCCACGTGCTGGGACTCAGCATTTACGAAACAGCGTCTACACAGTCAGCAGCCGTGCTCACATGGCATTGGTGAGAGAGTAAAGAAGGGAACTGACTCTGCTTTCACGTGAGTGGCGGCTCGTCATGTTTCCGAGGGGTCCAGATCTTGGGCTTGCAACTTCGAAACAACCTCACACCACCTCTCTTCACCTTGTCGGCTTCACAACACCTTCACGACCTGCCTATCACGCTCATACTGTTCAGCAATATATTCGAGACGTCTTGACAGATGTCTACAAGCTCTGCAAAGGACTAGATACACATCGGGTGACATTTCAGTGCCACCGAGACTGAGCGAGCTCCAGCATGAATGAGGAGGGTGGCGGCAGTCACTTCCCACACCTGCGCCGAGCCAGCATAAAGGCGAGTCTACTGTTGCTCACGGCGTTTGTTAGAGGCGTTTCGAGGGCATTCACCACACCACCACGTATCCTCCGACTTTGGACTGATCTAACAGTTGTGCGTTGTAGAGGTCCTTCGGCGAAATGGCGGCTGCGACTCCTTACACAGACGGCGATGCTCCCTCTCTGTTCCAAGATCGAATACCTCAAGGATATGGGCAAGAAGACCGCATGGCAGTGAGAAGGAGAATGGAACGAACGCTGCCTGATCCGCGGCCGAGAGATCCAAGATTAGCACATTATGCTGGGGACGGGTTTGACTTCCGGCGACCTGTCATGTCTGCAAGAGGAGGCTATGTTCGGCAAGACCGGGATGCCGACATCAATAGCAACGTGCGAGCACCTTTTATCGACCTGACCGACGACGACGACATGCAAGATTCACCAGCGGGTCAACTTGAAACACCTCTTTCTCCCACTGGGGCAGTCTCTGGTTCACGTCCACAACGCCTACCGAGATTCGGCCGCAACGTCCTCGACAGCGATAACGAAGAAGCTGAAGAGTACCACCCAACTTCACATCTACCAGGTGCCAACTACCTTGCTCTCCCACAGTCACGAGATCCTAGACGACCGATGTACTCCGGCCTTCGACGACCAGCACGTCCGCCTTCACCGCCTGCAGATATGGATGATGTCGAGTTCGTCGAAGAACGCGCAATACCACAGCCAAGGCGTCGACGTAGTGTGGCGGACAGGCAGCCTACCCCTGGACCGAATGCGGGGCATCTCAACGGACCACGAAGTATCACACCTTACCCTACTGGCATGTCGAACGAGCCGATCGATCTCACGGCGGACAATGACGACGACGTCGTGCTGCTGAACGCACGGCAAAGAGATGGTGTGGGGGCGAATAATGCTCACCCCGTGGCTCCTGGACGCGACTACGGACACCTCGGTCATATCGCGAACATACTACGAGAGGGAGGAGCAAACGTGGCCAATGTGCAGTCAAGGCTTATGCAACGACTAGGCTTCTATGGCATGGAGGGCGATCAGATGGCGGCGGCCCAGGCGCAGGCACAATTCGAACACAACCACGCGAACCGAGCGGTTCAATTAGCAGACCGCGCGCGTCAACTAGGCAACGCGGTCAGAAGACGGGGTGTGTATCCGGCAGCCACCAACGCGGCTCCACGACTTGGGAATGCCGCTGCGATAGGTCCGGGCGCGATCATGATGGACTTCGCCGCGACTGGCTTTGACATGGGTCTGGCAGGTGGCAGTCGACCGCCTACGCCGAGATACAGCCCACCTCCTGAGCCTAACTCGGGGTTCACGCGTTCGCCGGCGGAGGACGATGTGGTGGTGTGTCCGAATTGCGGTGATGAGCTTGCTGTGGCTAGTACGGATCGCTCGACGGAGGAGCGTGAGGTCAAGCAAGAGATTTGGGTGATCAAGGGCTGCGGCCATGTACGTACTCCCGTCCCCAATACGGCGGCTACGTGCTAACTGAAAAACAGGCATATTGTGGCGAATGCGCACACATCAGCTTCCGACCTGCGAATAAGAAGGGCAAAGGGAAGGCGCCTGCCACGGACTTCTCGGGTTTGGCTCCGTTCAGGAAGTGCATTGTTGAGGATTGTGGGAAGCCGGCGGTGAAGACTTCGTGGATTAAGGTTTATGAGTAGAGAGCTGCTGGGTGCGGGGACAGTATGCGTCGTGTGACGTGCGGACGACAGTTGGTCCGGGTAGTGGAGCAGTGGGCGGAGGATTGTGTGATGTTTGAGCAAGGAGTTCGGGGGTTGCTTTGGGCCAGCTCGCAGTTGGGGTGTGCATGTAGCTGTGATCAGGGCAGTCTGCATACAGATGAGTGGTATACGGTGATTGTTCTGCTCGTGCTGTGGCTAATGGCTATGGTCGGTGCTGGTAATATTTGAGACGACATATGATACCTCGTTCCTCCACCGCAAGGAAAATGTGTGGCCATCTCGACATCCGGTGCCAACGCAACTCTCACCTGCAGCACAACGTGCGCGAGCTAGGTGCCTTCTCCGCCCTCCCCATCAACCCCTCCGCTCTTCCACCCCCGAACTTCCATCCCTGATCAGACCAGGGGACGCAGGTGAATTGCGCCAAGCTGCCGGCCGCGTCCGCGTCGACGGCCATGGAGATGCAGGTTGCGCCGGCGTAAGGGACCAGGTTGCCGGATTGAATGACGAGGCTAGAGTCGAGGTCGGGGGCTTGAGGGGGGGTGGTTAGCTGGAGGAGGGGGGGAGGGGGGGCGGCGGTTACTTACTAGTGCGGATCCGGACCAGGCGCCGACGAGGGGGCCGGGGTTGCATGGTGCGGCGGTGTCGGTAGGCGTTGATGGTCCAGGTGTTGGTGGCGGAGGCGAGGACACCGAACAGCGTGGCGGTGGCGGAGAGAAGACGAGGCATCGTGGTGGGCTGAGGGTGCTGGGACGGGAGGTCATAGACGGGCCTTTATCCTGGGTCTGGCTTGGCCGGCATCGTTCATTGTTACTCGCAGGATTGCCGTCTACAGCAACGCACTCCGTCAAATCTTCCATGGCCGCGAAGGTTATGAAATGAAAGTTCTCGACGTTGAATCCGTGTTTGATCCTTCCTAAGTTGGCCATACCGTTCTAGGGCTTTCAGATTTTGCATGTTCTTTCTGCTGTCTCCACCAGGATTCCTAGCATTTCGTCTTGGTGATAACATTTCGTTTCCACAAACATTCCCAGCTCTTGGTGTGACACGCGCATTGCTGAAGGGCCGTGGTAGGTATGGTGTAGGTAGCGTACTCGCGGTTTCCCACCCCAACCCTAACCCTTGAAGCTCCAGCTCCTGCCTATTTGGGAAACCGACACTCACTTTAAGTGTCCAAGCACATATCCTTCTTCTCCACACCTCCAACTTTCTATATCCCCCCCACGACGTACACCCACCATGGACCGCCCCCGCGACTCCCAACGATCCACGCAGCGAGCGAAAGACCGCCCCAAAGCCGCGACAGACGACCCAAAAACAGCCTACCTAATCCTCTACAACTTCTTCTCCGCCACCCTCTGGTTCTCCATCCTCCTCCTCACCGTCACCACAACCACCAGCCTCGGCCCTCAATATCTCTACCCCTACCTCGGGGATCTAGTAAAATGGACACAAACCCTCGCTGCCCTCGAGATCGCCCACTCCTTGTCTGGACTCGTCCGCTCTCCAGTCCTTACGACGGTAATGCAAGTGGCTTCGCGATTCCTTCTTGTTTGGGGAGTCGTGGATCGCTTCCCGCAAGTTGCGCAAGATGAGCGGTTCGGGGGGTGTTATGCGTATGCGGGTATGCTTGCGGCGTGGTCAGTGACGGAGGTTGTGCGGTATGGGTATTTCGCCATGGCACTTGGGTGGGGAGTGGAGAAAGTGCCTGGGGTGGTGAAGTGGGCGAGGTATAATGGGTTTTGGGTGCTTTATCCGTTGGGGATTGGAAGTGAGTGTTTCTTGATCTACCTTGCGGCGACGGGGCCGGCGAGATTTATCAATATTGGAGGGGTGAGGGTGAGTTGGGGTTTGTGGGTTGTGCTGGGGGTTTATGTGCCTGGTAAGTTAGGTCGCAGGTGTGGTTTGCAAGGGAAGTTTTGCTAATGAGAGTGGTTTAGGGAGCTATATTCTGTTCACGCATATGATGGCACAGAGACAGAAGATATTGAAGGGTGACGGTGGGAAGGTGAAGAAGATGAAGTGATTTGAAAGTTATCCTCGGATTTATGTCTTTACGGCCAGAAATATGATCGTGGAATGGACCTCCGCCATATTTCGCACCTTCCACTACCTCAGGCTTTCTATACCTGGCCCAGAAGTGACCAGCCATTTCGACCTCATTCTTCCACAAGATGGACGCCTTGTATGATCGGCAGACCATCTGTCTCGGTTCTTATCCACCGTGGACGTTCTTCTGCTCCCAGAGCGACGTCCCGATCGGCGGCAGGTTGTCATGAGGTTGCACGAGTGAGTGTGGGAGTATGAACCTCTCGTGCTGTGGAAATGATCCCATTGGAGGCGACCGTTGGCCACCGAGGTGCTACTCTCTACGGCTGTGCGACCACTCTCGCGTAGCAGCATTTCGTCTCAAGGACCAGCTCACCGTGCGACACCAGAGCTGCAGAGCTATGTCATGGCCTACTCGAAGACCTGTGTTCTGCCGCAACGTATCCGACACGTGTACAATTGACGTCAACGACACGGGTACTTTCAGAAGAGCTACATTACTTGCCTCGAGCGTAGGTCGAAAGTTTTTATATCTACTCCATAGCACAGACCACTTATCAAGAAGAGAACACCATTTTCGAAATCGAAATGACGGACAACGTACTTTCCTTAGCCATGACAGGCAAATCCTACTTCCTCTGCGGCAAGTCGTACTATCGCTGCCGGTCTGTATCAAGCACTCCATCCACACCATACAGGACGTTGACACTCGCATCCCAGCTCCCCAACCACCCTCACCAAAGACCTCAAGCCCACCGAGGTCCCCAAGTACGTCGCTTTCGGCACAGACGGCTCCTGGTACCGCGCCTTCAAACAAAAAGACGCCAAAGGCAACGAGGCCGAAGTCATCGGTATGCCATCTTGCCTCCCACCGCACGGAGTGTGCCCATTAACCTCCCTAACACTGCTCCCAGCACGTAGCGACAACTTCGCAACCGCCTACCCTTCCCTAAACAAATCCTTGGACGAGCTCCAACTCTTTTCCGCTCCCACCTGCCTCTCGCTCGGCCCCAACGGCTACTACTTCGCTCACATCGGGCGCAAACGGCTTTGGAAACTTCCCAAGGATGTCGAAGAGCGGCTGGGGAATTTGGCGGAGTATGAGGGAGTGTGGTTGGGAAAGGGAGAGAAGGGGCCGAGTTATGTAGCGGTGAGGAAGGGAGGAGGATTCTCGACGGATTTCCACGGCAAGTATGGGAGGTTGAAGGAGGATGTTAAGGCGTTTGGGGCGCCGAAGGTGGGTCTTTCCAATTGGGGAGGTGGATAGGCGGCGGCGGGGGGGGCGCGGCGGGGGGCGCCCCCCCCCCCCCCAGACGCAGGTGTAGGTGCTGGCCATGAATTTGGAGAATGGGGAGGAGTATGTCGCTGGTGAGTGGAGTGTCGAGTGCGACAGATTGAAGACCTACTAATTGTGCTACCAGTGTGGCCGAACGGGAAGTACAGAAGCTGCAGCAGCAAGGCGTGTCTGCCTGCAGAGGAAGCGGTTGCGTTCTTTGAGAGGGTTGGCTTCACAAAGACGGCATCTTGATTGAAAACAACAGCCTGGAGAAGATGTGCACGGTCGAGACACAGGTGTGGGCTGGATTACATCCTTAGCTAAGTTTTGTAGCAAGGCATAACAGGGAGCTCTGTAACGTATCGCTGAGCAACAGCAATACAGCTTCCAACCGAGGTCATATCTTCTCCGACAGCAATGTACATCATCGCGTAGCTTGGTCATACTCATTCCATATCCGCCCACTCATCATCAACAAACATCCGCTCATACTCTCTTGAATCCATACCAGGCTTACTCGTCTTCGGCTTCTTGCTGCTCTCGGCCTTCTCCTCCAACTCAACCCTCGATAGCTTCGCGTAGAACGTCCTCACCCTGTCGTGCGCATTCACCTTCTTCGGATCGAAGCGCAGAACTTGCAGACCCGCCATACTTGTCGCACGACTGAGCGCAACGTACGCCTGGCCCTTCTCAAACACCTTGCCTAGATCGACTTTCACACGCTCGAGCGTCTGACCTTGTGCTTTGTGGATGGACAGTGCCCAGGCGAGAATGAGCGGGACCTGGTTGCGTGATGCTTGTACTTCGCCGTTCGGCAGCTCGACCTTCCAGCTCTCGGGTTGGCAGAGGAGGTCACGAGTCGTGCCATCCGCGATCATGAAGCGTACGACAGGCCACTGTCGGACGGTGTTGATGCTCTCCATCATACGCTTGCGTGCGGCATCTTCCGGTCCATCGCCGTTCGTTTGCGTCGCCAAAGTGCCATCGAAGCCCATTGATGCTTCTGTCGCCTGATAGCTGTCGAACTTCTTCTCGTCCATGAAGCCGATGACTTTGCCGAGCGAGCCGTTCACCAGACTCTCGTCCACGTTCTTGATGAGCATGACCTGGGCGCCTTTCTTGAGCACGATGGCCTCCGGAGCCATGCAATTCGACAACAGCTTGTCGCGCTGTGGCTTGTCGACGATCGCGCCTCCATCACGAGATTCGAAGACATACTCCTTGCCTTGTAGCATCCTCAAGCGAGTGACGTTCGCGTTGTCCACTTCGTTGCGCGTAGGAAATAATTCAGTCGCTTCGAGTTCGTCTTCAAAATTGAGTGGCCGGTTGAGCTTGCGGAAAGCATCGATTGAGCTTTGCTGTAGGCGTCCTTCACGCATTTCGTTAAGCATACCAGCGAAGACTGTAAACACGTTAGCGTGTTGATAGTGAAAAGTGAATAGAGACACATACTCGGGTCCTTCTGACGGAAGACGTGATGCAGTCCGATGGTGTGATCTATAGTCGTGTTCCACGTTGCAGCATCGAACGCAAACTTGGCCACCTTTCCATAGTCTGGTACTGGCGGTAGCTGGAAGAAGTCGCCAGTGATGACAACCTGGATACCGCCGAAAGGTCTTCCGTTCATGCGTAGCTGCCGAGCGATAGATTCGAGCTTGTCGAACAAGTCACCATCCACCATCGAAACTTCATCCACAATCAGCACCTTCGTCCTCATCCATCGGTGCTTGGCCTTCTGATTCCTCTTGATCTTGCGAACGAGCTCTGTGGCGTCCTCCTTCCCGAGCCCGATGCCAGCGAAGCTGTGTAACGTCACTCCGCCGACGTTGCAAGCCGCGAGGCCGGTGGATGCTGTGACGGCCACGCGGTCAGGCTCACGCTTGTACACCTTGCGAAAACTCGAGATGATCTCGCGCATGAGTACAGACTTTCCTGTTCCGGCGGACCCAGTGAAGAACACGCTCTTCTTCTTCTCAATGACTAGATCGAGTACATGCTGCTGCTCCTCGCTTAGGAACACACGAGCTGGTCGCTCACGAGAGGTCTTGGCTTTGAGCATCGCCTCTTCGTCGCCATCGTTCTTCTTTACAGCGCGCTTGATCTCCTCCCGATGCTGCTTTTGCTGCTCCTTGACTGCACTAGCGGTCGTGTTCCACGGCATGCTTGGCTTTCGAGTAGCTTTGGAGGCTGGCGTGGAGATAGTATTGGACTTGTACTTGGGCTTGAATCGATCATAGGTCGGCTGATTCGGCTCCTCATCGTGCCACGGTAGAGCTCTTCTCTTCGCTTTTGGTTGTGGTTCTGGCGGAGGTGGTCCGTTCTGAAAGTGTTGTGTAGCGCCCATAGGCTTGTTGAAAGTGTATCCCTGGATCTTCGACTTCGCTGATTTGGAAGGGCTGAAGGCAGCATCGTAGTGCTCGGCTGGAGAAGATGACCATGGGATGGGAGCACTACTCGCAACTGGTGCGTCTCCTGCAGCCGAAGGGGGAGCGTTGTACGGAGGATTCACATCTCTGGAGAAGCTGGTCTGCGCTTGCTGCTGCCTGGGAAGGGTCGGGTACACGAGCGGTGCAGCTGATGATGTCGAGGTTCGTTGCTGAGGCAGAGACGGGTAGCTGGGGCCTTTCTTCGCGACGGGCTCCTTGAAGTCGAGCTCAATGTCACTGTCGAAGGCATTCTCGTCAACGAACTCATTCTGTGTGACTTGGAGCATGCCCATGTTGTTGTTCCTGGCGCCTCCCACCGAGATGGGGTTCAGCTTCGAGCCGGGGCCCTCCTCGAAAGTGCCGTCCAGTGCCTTTGCCAGCCCACTTGCGTTTCGCTTTACGCTGTTCGTTGTACGTTGCTGTGACGAGCGCACACCGTTCATGGCCGAGGCGCCAGCCGGCCCTAAAGGATTCCGGTATCCTGCGCTCACGCCCTGGCTGCCCTTGTTTTGCGATGCCGCTGGTGGACTCGAGCCAAAGAACGATGTGGGTTTCGAAGGCGCCTTCTGCTCATGAGCCTCCACAGCTCCACGCAGCATCTTGGGCGAGCTGAGCGAGGCGTGTAGGCGATATGTGTTTCGCGGTGTTGTCCAGCGAATCTCCGCCGCGGTGTTGAATGGTGTTCGGGGGTGGGAAGGAACGACAGTGGCGGTGATTCGTGCAGTCCCTCTTCCTCCCGCCGTACGTGCAAGGAGCATGCGGTAGAGTATGTACAGTGTCAACAAACACCCTCCTGATGCAGCAATATGCACCATCAATTCATCGTCAAGATGGATACCAAAACACCGACGCGGTGGTGATCGACGCGTAACGGGAAGTCACGATTAGGCTTCCGTAGCGGGCCGTATTCCGGATCATGACTCGCGCCCACTCCATCTCCCTCGCCTTCTTCTTCTCCTTCTCCTCTTGAGCATGCTCCTTATCATCTTGAGCATGATGACCTCGCTTCTGCGGTTTGACAGCGATTCTTGATCGTCCGTTATTAGGGGAGTACCAGTGGTCTTGGGGAGTCATAATCTCTCGCAACATGCAATCTACATAGGCCCTACATGAACATCTGAGACTACGATCGTGTACATTAAATAGTCTCCCAAGCTAGTTCTATCACCTTCCAACTCCATCCCAGACCCTCACTGTTAGACCAGTGTGCTCAAAACCCTTTCCCACTCCTCAACCTTCGCATGTGACACCGCCTCCTGGCTACAAGTCGCCATCAACTCAACTGCATCCTGCAAACAGTCCAGCAGCACCTCGGCCTTCTTAACAGACAGTATCTGACTGCTCGCCCGGACCTCAATCTTCAAATTCCGCCCATCCGGGTACGAAGCAAGGCCCAGCGTTGGCGGCGGCGCATCAGGATTCTCGTACCATTGCAATCTCGCCGACGTGTCGCCAAGCTGGACAGTGGGATGCTCGTCAATGTTCTGATGCTGCACGATCGAGCTCATCGTAAAGTCTTGCCAATCTGTGCTCGATCGAACTATGTCATCCCAACCGAGCATCGTGCCGTGGAGTGCACGTAGTTGCTCTTGCACGGTTTGCATCAGGTCCATCGGTGACGTTTGACCAGCGATGAAGTTGGTACGGATGGGCACGATGGCTACGCAAGGACCAACGATCTCTTGGATGCCTGGAAGTTCGCTCTCACGCCCGGCGACGAGGTGGCCGAAAACGATGTCGTTTTGCTTGGTGAGCATTGACAAGATTGCCGCCCAGGCGGCGCCGAGCAGGGCAGCAGGGGAGGCGCCGGTTGGGAGAGGTGGTAAGGCGATCGAACGTCCTACCAGGATTTTGCGCGGTTTGGCATGGTCGTCCTCTCGGAAGGTTAGCTGAGCATTCGTACATCCCGCAAGACGCTCCTGCCAGTACTTCACTGACCGTGGCCGCTGCTCGATCTGGTAGGCGAGGTAGGATGAGAAGCTTAGAGTGTCTGAAACTGTGCGGCCGTGGTAGAGGTCCGAAAGACTCTGTAGCATGATTGGCACCGAGATCCCATCATATTGAATGTGCGAGAGCCGGACCACGAGACGGCGGTTTTCCTGGGCGTCAACGACAAGCACGAAAGATGTTGGGATGTCTCCATTAGGAAGACCGTGGTGAGAGTCTTCGAGACAATAAGCCTCGGTTGCGATATCCAGAGATTTAGTAGTCTTGACAGTAGAGAAAGGCGCAGTCGATTGCCGCAAGATACCCATATAGAACGTCTCTTGGTACAGTGCGAAGGCACTCCGAAGGAGCGGATAATGATCAACCAGCGCCTGACAGCTTCTGTGCAGCCGCTCGATATCGATGCTTCGTTCCATTTCGAGCCAGAAGTAGTTGCAGTACGCTGATGGGACAGCCATGCTATGGTGAACGATTTGTGTCTGGAAGTCCGTCATTGGTAGCATATCCTCGATGTTGGCGGCCTCGATGCTGGGAGCTAGCGAAGCGATGATGCTGTCTCTCGTTGCTTTGTCTACCAGCGAGAAAGGAGACGGACTTGGGATGCTGATGGTAGTCGCATGATCGTCATTCTTCCGCAGTAACTCCACCAAGCCGGCGATTGACTGCTTCTCGAACAAATCCGAGACACTGAAGTGGAAGCCAAGCTTGTGAGCCTGGCCGACAGCTTTCATCGCGGAGATGGAATCGCCGCCAAGTTCGAAGAAGCTGTCGAAGACTCCAATATCATTTTCTGGAGTCTCGAGGACCTTGGCCCAAACTGTCCGTATCTTCGTCTCAGTCTCTGTTCTCGGTGCTTGTCTCTCCGCGCTTAGATGCTGCCCAAGCAGTTGATCCAGCTGCTCTCGTGGAAGAGATGTCGCCAGCACTCGCAGCGATCGCCGATCTGTCTTCTCCGTTGCAGTCATCGGGATGCGGGAGACAGAGACGTACACCGACGGCACCATATATGGCGGAAGGCGCTGAGACAACTTCTGGTTGAGCCTCGGAATTATTGCTGCCATTCTCTCTATCGCGTCGAAGTCGATGGCGACAGCAGTCTCGGTGGATGACTCAATATGGAAGCAGACGAATGCCAGAAGAGTCGATGATGTTGATTCGTTCAGCTTCATGGTGTCTGCAACCACATTTGTTCCGGGCAAGCATTGCCTCAGATGGTACTCCACCTCCTCCAGCTCAAGTCGTTGGCCTCGAACTTTGGTTTGGTTATCTTTCCGGCCTACAATGTCTAGACTGCCGTCTTCTTTGTAGTGTACCAGGTCTCCAGTCTTGTATACTTTGCCTCTGCGCCCGGGTCGAGATGCAGAGCCGGCTACCAGCCACGTCGGGTCGTCGATGAAGGAGGCCGCAGTGCGCTCCGGATCGTTGAGGTATCCGCAACCAACATTAGGCCCTTCGAGCAAGAGCTCGCCGGTTTCTCCGGGTGGCAGCAATGTGTTGTGGTCCTCGGGGTCCACGATCCAAGTCATCGTGCCTACCCCGTACCCGATGGCTCTGATGGCGGACGAAGTATCCGCAGTTGCGTTCAATACGCTGACGGAGGTACACTCAGCAGGGCTGAAGTATAGTATCAGCTCAAGCTCGTATGGGAGACCCGCCGTGCATTACTTACCCGCAGGAGTTGATTAGCTCCACCTTCCCCCACCACTTGTCCACGACATCCTGTGTGACCGGCTCGCCACCCAGCATGATCGTCTTCAAGGATGGCATATCCATCGGATCGAGTAGGCGCGCCACAGAAGCCGTCAAGCTAACGTAGTTCGTACTGAACTCCTCCATGGAAGCAGCAAGTCTGCTCTTCCGGTCCGAGTCGGAGGGAACGAGAAGGCACCCACCAGCGGTCAATGTTGCTAGCATGTTGTGTATGGCGACGTCAAAACTGAAGCTTGCGAAGTCGTAGCATCTCGTTGACCGATTGAAGCCCATTGGTCCAAGTTGGTGGTGCAACGCAGATGCGACATTGCTGTGAGATAGAATTGCTCCCTTCGGCCGTCCAGTGCTACCGCTCGTGAAGCAAACGTAAACGGGCATGGAAGGCCGGACATCTGGGAAGCTGATGGCATGTCCAGACTGACGGGTTGAAGGGCCAACAACAATGACCTTGTCGATGAAGCAACGGCTCAGCTGTTTGTGCGAGACGGATGAACAGATCACTTTCGCTCGCGTCTGACCAACAATCGAACGCAAGCGTGATTCCGGTTGGGTTTCAGCGTCCAAGAAAACGAAGGCTGCTCCGGCTTTCAGCACACCAAGCACACTGACAGCAGCGAATGCCGACTTCTCAACACAGATCGGGACTATGTCCTCCCCGGGCCGGACGCCGGCTTCGATCAGTGCAGTTGCCACTACGTCGGAGACCTTGTCGAGCTCGGCGTAGGTTAGCTGAGCATCGTGTGCGCAGACTGCAAGTGCTTCGGGCTGTTCGTGTATCTGTGGTACCCATTATAGTCAGTATATCATAATGTAACGGTGTGGTGCCTCTGCATACCCTGTCTTTGATCATGTCGTGCACGCATCTATCCATCTTTGACGGCACTGCCGCATTCCATTGCCAGATCAGTTCTCTAGCTTCAGATGACAAGGAGCTAACCTCTGCCAACTCGATGTGTGGCGAGGCCTCGATCAGTTGGCGGAGAATAGAGCCCAGGCTTGACAGCAGATGATGCACTGTCCAGCTGTCCAGTACGCTCGAGTCAGCAATGGCCCTAAAGGACATGCCCTGCTCGCTCGGAGTACACTCTATTGTCAGAGCGTAGGTGGTGAAGCCTTGCTGTTCGGAGTATTGCATCCACTTGCCATACGGCTCAACAGCAGTATCATCGTCCTTGCTTAAGGCTTGCGGCTGTACGACAAGCAATGTCTGGAAATCACAGGCCATTCGGGCGTCCTGGCTGCATCTAATAATGTTCTGCAACCCCGTTTGCTCATGCGGGATCATGTCCGTTGCTTGTTGTTGTACGTTGCTGAGGTAGCTGGAGACAGTGTCTTTGGACAACACGTGGGTGCGGATTGGAACTGTTGCTATTGTAGGGCCGACGATGTCCTCAATCCCCTCAACAGGAGCATTGCGTCCAGAGACAATGGCGCCAAAAACGGCTTCCGGGACGCTCGTACGACGACTGAGCAAGAGCGCCAATGCGCCTCTGATCAGCGTAGATACTGTGAACGGGAGTCTCTGTATGGTCTCTTGTGGCAGGAAGCAATCATGGTCGACAGTTTCGTATACTCTCCGCTGAGAAGCAGATGCCTGTGGAGTTGGGAAAGTGCCTGCTTGCGTTCCATCGAGTGCCGATGTCCAGTACCGAGCGGATGCTTCGTTCTGTCTGCTGTATACATACTGCGCGAAAGACTTGAAGTCTGTAGAAGGGATTTTGGCGATCGACGGTGGTTCCAGCAGACGTGTGTAGATCTGGGCTGTTGTTCGTGTGATGATTGGCAGAGAGTAGCCGTCATACAGAGCGTGATGGATGGTCCACACGAACCAACGTGGCTTTTTGTCGTTCTTGGCTCCGAACAAGGCAAAGCGGGAGAGTGGGTGGCCAAATCCCATCGGTGTTTGCTTGTCCCTTAACAGGTACTCGTGTAGAGAGTGGTCGAAGATGTAATCCCACCTGATGCTCTCATGCCGGAGAAGCAGCTGCAACAAGCCATAGTTTTCGTGCTGAACCATTCTTGTACGCAGGATGCCTATCGATTGTACGGTCGTTTCCCATGCTTGCTTGAACACGTCGATTCGGAAGTTTTCCGTGTTGTTGAGCTCCAAGACACTCTGCATCATGTAGTCGCCACTGGTCTTCATTGTGAGTGACAAGAGGCCTTCCTGCAGTGGTGTAGCCGGGTACAAGTCCTCAATCTCCGATGTGATGTCGTATGTTGTGGCCAGCTCCTGTCCGATAGCCTGGACGTCTGTTTGATCGAAGTTTTGGAATGCTGCCACCTCAGCCAAGTCTCCGTTGGTCGAGTCGTTTTGACGTTCTTTGGTCTGGAGTTGCGACTGCTCTCGCATGGTTGGGTGCGCGAAGAGATCCGCCACAGAGGAAACGAAGCCCTTTTTCCGGGCTTTGCCGACCATTTTCATAGCACTGATGGAGTCACCGCCAGATTGGAAGAAGTTGTCGTCAACTTCGATTGAAGGTGTCGGAACGGCAAGCACCTCAGCCCAGAGCTTCTGCATTACCATTTCGCTGGTAGTACTCGGTTGTGCGTTGGTATGTTCCGATCGAAGCTCCCTCACCAGATCTCGTGTAGAAAACTGCGAGGCTGTCGCTCTGAGCAACTTGCGGTCAGTCTTACCATTGACTGTCCGCGGGATGGATGGCACTTCGAAGTAGATCTGGGGCATCATGTAGCTTGGTAGACTGCTCGAGAGTGCCTTGTGTACCTCCGGAAGTAATTTCATCACCCTCGTGTTTTCGAGCGGTGTCAACGGATCGCCGGAATTATTGTCGATCTGATCTGTCTTTTCAACAAACGCCACCAGCGTTGCAGTGTCTCTGGCGTCTGTGAAGGCGACGATCTCAGCCACGACCTGTCGGACGATATGTCCCATACTTTGGAGAACATGGTGCTCGACTTCAGCCAGCTCTACGCGCTGTCCTCTGATCTTGACCTGATTATCCTTCCGGCCCGCAAAAGACATGCTGCCATCTGCGTTCAGTCTAGCGAGATCGCCCGTCCGATAGGTGCGTCCACGACGGCCTGGGTGCGCATGCTCGCCACCTCGCAACAGCCACTCAGGATCGTCAACGAACGCCGCTGCGGTCCTCTTGACATCGCCGAGATATCCTGTTCCGACGAGTGGTCCTGGAATCGGTTAGTGAAAGCCTGCACAGGCCGGAGTGGCTTCAGGGTCGGCATGCGATGCGCCTCACCTTCGAGCCAGATCTCACCGACAGCTCCAATCGGTGCTAGCAGTCGAGGGTTTGCTGGATCTGCCAACCAAGTGTTGAGCCCGATGCCGGCCGGAAGAGTCATATCTCGCTTCTCTAGAATCCGAGCATCCTCTGCTGAAGACACGACGGTGCATTCACACGGACCATATACACTCACTTTCTGTATATGTTCTGGCCACCCGCTGAAGTCGCTCCATCGTTGTGGCTCTCCACCCAGAGCTAGCAGTTCCAGACTCGGTACGGTGTGTGGATGAATGAGCCGGGCCACGGATGGTGTCAAGAATACTGATGTGGCTTCGAAGCGAGCAATCGATCCGTCCAGGTCATCTCTTCTTTCTGATTCAGACGGAACGCAGAGTGTCGACCCGCTCGCAAGCGCGTGCAATGTGTCGAACCAGGAGATGTCTACAGACACAAGGTCAAAAAGGTCAGCAAATATCTTGGACATGGTATGGGTTTGCCCGTTAGTGCTTTACCGAAGCCGTATGATGCGAAGCCGTAAATCCGGGCGCCAGGTCGATGTCCGAACCTTTTGGCCTGACACTTGATGGCCGTGGCGAAGTTGGAGTGGGTTATTGCGGCACCCTTGGGGACGCCAGTGCTACCTGATGTGAAGAGGATGCAAATAGTCTGGTCTGGAGAGACAACAGGCAATCGGATCTCGGACTCAGATGTCATGCGGCTAAGCTCCGCAGGTCCTACAACAATGACTGGTTTCCTCGGCAATAGATCGTTGGCCAATCGCTGGTTTAAGACAGAGCACAAGATAAAAGGAGGCTCGATCTGAGCGACGACAGTCTGCAAACGTCCAGGAGGCAGTGTTGTATCCAAAGTCACGGAGCCGAAACCTGCTTTCATGGCCGCAAGCATAGCCACCGTCGCATAGGCTGATTTCTCGAAGCACATAGGCAGTATCTTCCCAATGTGCATGCTTGCGAGCGACAAGATGTGCTTGGCAAGTCGGGTGGAGAGACTCTCCAGTGTCGCATAACTCATCTCGCCATCCCAGGAGGTCACTGCAATAGCATCAGGCTGCATCTTGGCTCTGCGATGTATTATGTCGTGGACGCATTCGCTAACAGCTGCCGGCACATTGCTGTTCAGGTCCCACAACTTGTTGCGAGCTCTCTCCGTCACAAGGTCAATGGCTTCCACCATCTGATCCGGTCTTGCGCTTGCGAGCTGCCCAAGTATGGCACCGAGTTGATCAAGCATGTTGCTCATGAGCCATGGTGAAAGCGCCTTGGAGTCGAAGCTGGCTTTGACCCGAGTGTCGGTGCCAGTAGTTGGCAAGGTAACCTGCAGCGTAAGAGCGTACGTCGTAAACCCATGCTGCTGCTCGTCGGTAATCCAGGCTCCGAACACATCGTCACGAACGCTGGACTGCTCCGCGGGTTGTATGACGAGAAGACTCTGGAAGTCAGTAGCTCGCTCGTTGGCAGTTTTGATGTTTTGCAGGCCAGTCTGTTCGTAAGGTATCATGTCGTCGGATTGGCCTTGGAGAATCCGGAGGTAGTCCAACACTCTCAGGTTGTGAGAAAGCTGCACACGTACCGGCACGACCGCCAAAGTCGGTCCGATGATTTGGTTGATCCCTTCCACAGGAGCGTTCCGCCCTGAGAGCACAGCCCCGAACATGATGTCGGAAGAAGCTGTGTGTTTGGAGATCAGTATAGCTAGCGCGGCACGGATGAGTGTGGTGAGCGTTGCGGCGGACTTGAGTAGACCAGGGATCTCGTATACCCGCTCGGCCTCAGCGTCTGCATTTGGGACATATACAGGTGTGGGCAACGGCGGAAAGGCTGAACCGTCGTAATCGCCAAGTTCCGATGTCCAGAAAGTCCTTACATCATCTTCGTTGAGGTCTGACGCGTACTGGATGAACGGAGCGAACTTCAACTGCTGCTGCGGCAGCTTTCCGAGATATGCCTCTCTGACGATATCAATCATCATAGGTAAAGACCAGCCGTCGTACAGTGCGTGATGAACTGTCCACACGAGCCACGATGGGTGGGCGGCATTGCTTCCAACCAGAGTAAACCTCGACAAAGGCTGGTCAAGCTCCATGGAATGAAGCCTGTCTCTGGCCAAGAAGTCCTTGAGGCCAGCTGAAGATTGGTGCCACACTATCTTCTCTTTTACCACGACTTGGAGAATCCCGAGGTCCTTGTGGTGGGAAAGTCTTGTACGTAGTACGGCGATGGCTGCCACCGCTTGATGCCATGCTAACTTGAAAGCATCTATGTCGATACTGTCTCCTATCTCGAGAACGTTCTGCAGCATATACTCCCCGCTGGTTCGAGATGTGAGTGATATTAGACCCTCCTGAAGTGGAGTACTCGGGTAGACATCTTCAACCTGAGAGGACCTAACTTTGATCGCTGCTGCAAGCTCTTGCCGCAGCCTTTCGATCTCGTTCATATCGCAATTGAGCAAGCTAAATGGTGCGATCCTGGCTCGAATTGCCGGGACATGTGCTGCTTGTGCTTGAGCCGATAGTGTGCGTAGTCTGAAGACGTCTGCCATGCTGAGTTCGACATCGAGTTTGCGAGCTTCTGCAACTAGCTGCAATGCTGAGACAGAGTCACCTCCAATGTGGAAGAAGTCGTCGTCGATGCCGATGTCTCCTGCCTGAACGTCCAACAATCGTGCCCAGACAGCTTGCATCTGCTGTTCTCTGTTAGTAGTCGGCTGTCGCTTGGTCTCGTTGGCGAGGGAGCCGAGCTCTACCAGCTGTTGGCGAGTGTGCTCCGCCGCCATCTCGCGAAGTCTTTTGCGGTCAGTCTTCTTCGAAATGGTCTTCGGCATCTCCGGCAGAGCGAGGAAGACAGAGGGTACCATGTATTGCGGCAAACCGTGTTGCAATCGTTCTCGTATCTTCGAAAGAATGGTAGAAGCATTGCTATGCTGGGGCTCGGGTAGAGCCGACACCGACTTGCGCAGGACAACGAAGGCTACCAGCATCGCGGCCTTTACGTCCGCATCTCGAGGGATCGCGAGTTCCACGGCGATCTCAGCAACCTCTTCCGTAGCAGACCGTGCCTGGTGTTCGATCTCGCCAAGCTCGACTCGCTGTCCGCGTAACTTGATCTGAGTGTCTTTCCTCCCCAGCAGCCGAACTGCACCGTCCGAAGTGTAGGTGCACAGGTCGCCGGTTTTGTAGAACCTGGACCCATTCTCCAGCTCCCCAAAAGAACTTCGCCATGCCGGTGCCTTGATGAAGGCTGCGGCAGTCTTTTCTGGTTCATCGAGATACTCTCTTCCTATAGTAGGTCCTACGATCCATTAGCTGTGATACAGTAGGGGAACGACGTAGTGGCATGCAGACCTTCGATGACGCACTCGCCTATTGCGCCAAGTGGTGCCAATTTGTCCACGTCAGTTGGATCGACCACCCAATACTTACCTGCTGTAGGTCGGCCGACGTCTGAAGTGCTGTCGTTCTCTGTAAGATGGGCGGAAGATACCACCGCCGAAGTCTCCGCAGAGCCATACCTAAAGTGCGAGGAGAGGGGTTAGCAATTGTCTCGGAGCCGTGAGCGAGTGACGGCAGGCTTCAGAGTGGTGCTTGATGCTTGGTGCTATCGCGGAGATGCCCCCGTTTTGACGTACGTTTGTCGCAAATGAACACGAGAACACCACTGGCTAATCTGAGCAGCGTGAATGGCTTCTCCGCCGACACAGATGGTCTTGAGACATTGGACCATGTCTGGATTGAGCGAACTGAGGACGGAGGACGTGAGAAATGCCCAATTGGCGTTCAGCCGAACTATTGCCTGGTCGAGCTTTGTGGTCCGCTCTTCGTCGGACGGAACGCAAACGCATCCACCATGAATCAGAGTCATAAGAATCTCCATAATGGCCCCTGCCTAAAGCAATGATCAGACGGATTAGCGAGTGTCCCGGACCTGCAAGTGAGTCGTGGAAGGCCTCGAAAAACCCTTCCACTAGCAGTCGAACTCACGAATGAATACGACCCCCCCTGCAGAGAGCGTGTACTCGGTGACATGGTCATCACCGATCCATGGTTGACCGCGGCAGAGCAGTAAGAGCGATGCTCGATTTTGCCTGTCCTCAACGATCAGTATACATCCAGGATCGTGGTTGCTGTGCGGCCAACTTACAGCCTTTCGGTACACCGGTGGATCCTGAACTAATTGGTTTCAGTATATCTTGCGCAGAGGCTAAGACGGAGGTGAACTTACGTGAAGATAGTGTATGCAGTGGCGGATGGCGATGATGATGCGACTGGAGCGGCCGAGGGAGCATAAGGTAGCCGCTCTGTCATAGTTGGGCCTATGACAACAACTCGCTTCACGAACGCATCTAGTCTGTCGACTGTAGATGGTGACGCCACAGCAATGTTCGCACGAGTCTTCTTGCATAGCATCCGCAAGCGGTCTGCTGGATGCGTTGGGTCTAACAGAACGAAAGCACCACCAGCCTTGAGGACTCCCAGCATCGCCACAACAGTCCATGATGATTTGCTGAAGCATAATGGAACGAAAACCTCGGGTGCAACACCGAGATCTACCAGCTGTTGCGCAAGTCGAGTAGACAGATTTTCCAGCTCTGCATAGGTGAAATTGCCATCGTGCCCATCCACTGCCATCGCTTGTGGGCGAACTTGCACTTGTTCTTCGATCATGTGGTGAATGCAACGTTCTACTGCGGTGGCAGGTGGCTTTGCGTTCCACTCCTGGATGACCACATGATCTTCTCGCGACAGCACCTCAACATCGATCAGCAGCATCTGAACATCGTTCACGGCATTACTTAACTGCTCCGCCACATGGGTGATTTGGTTCAATAACCGCTCCATGTTCCATGGTTCGATAACCGCAGAGTCAAACCTGGCTCGTAAGCTCATCTCGTGTTCGAGAGGAATGCACTCTATCGTGACAGCGTATGAGGTAAAGCCGAGCTGCTCCTTCGATGTCCAGGTGCCGAACGCCTGCTGCTTGGGCAGCTCATCCTCGCCGGTCTGGATTACGAGAAGTGTCTGGAACTTGCAAGCACTTTGAGCATCTTTGCTGAGCCGAGCAATGTTTTGGAGCCTACGCATGAGGAGGGTAAGAGAGTTAGCAATGGTTCGACAAGAAACCCTCCCCCAGTAGTGCATACCCGATCTGCTCATAGGGAACCCTTTCGGAGGCTTGCCGTTGAACCAGACGTAGGAGATCCTGGACCAATGTATTCGAGGCTGATGGAATGCTGATACGAAGTGGTAGCGTAGCGATGGTTGGGCCGGCAATGGCTGAGATACCAGCAATAGGTGCATTCCTCCCAGAGACTGTGGTTCCGAAGATCGCGTCTCGCGATCCAGTGTAGCGTCCAATAACAAGCGCAAGAGCTGCCTGCATGATGGTCGACACCGTGGTATCAGTCGTGTCCTGCGTCGAGCGTCGCTGTAACGAAGAAGACCTCCGATGTATGGTACAATCTGCCACAGGCTCTCTGACGTGTGACGGTAATGCTGGAAACGGACTCGAGTCGTGCTGTTTCAACGTATCTCGCCAATACCTATCTGCTATAGAGCCTTTCTGCTGCTCCACGTAGTCGATAAAAGTGTTGAATGGAAGCAGATCTGTCGCTGGAGGGCGGTTCATATAGAATGCTTCGGCTGTGCGAGCGATCAGCGGTAGCACCCATCCATCATATACCGCATGATGAGCCGTCCAAACGAAGTACCGGGGACGATCAGCGTCTGTCAATATTGCAAATCGAGACAGTGCTTGCCCTAGACTCATAGAGTTGAATTTGTCTGCTTGCAGGTACTCTTCAAGTGTTTGATCTTGCTCTTCCCACTCGGTTGCCGACTGGAGCACAACTTGCAACAGCCCAAGCTCGGAGTGTTGTACTATTCTGGTTCGCAGAGTAAGCACCCTAGTCACTGTCTGTTCCCACGCTGCTTTGAACGCTGCGATACGTAGGTCAGGCGGCAGCGTCAGCACACTCTGGAGAATGTAGTCTCCAGATCGCTTTGAGCCTAGGGACATCAGACCCTCTTGTAGAGGTGTGGCTGGATATACGTCCTCGACGGAGGCAGGCTTCAAATTGCCACTGCAAAGCAGTGCTACATCCTCCCGTAGAGCTTGTACATCGACGCCGGGGTTTGTTATGGAAAACGGAGCAACAGAACGCTCACCAGAGCCATTTGTCTGAGCACGAAGGTGAGCTTGTTGTTCGAGAGTCGGAGCACTGAAGACAGTGCTAGCAGTCAAGGCGAAACCGTGCTTGCGAGCCTCAGAGACCAATGATATCGTGGAGATCGAGTCGCCACCGAGTCTGAAGAAGCTATCGTCAGTCCCTACGCTGGCCTCGTCGATGCCAAGAACCTTTGCCCAGATGGCCCGTAGCTTGACTTCAGCATCGTTGGTGGGCTGCCGTTTGTCACTTCCAGAGCGGCCTTCTCGAGCTTGTTGTTCAATGTACAAAGCCACACCGATCTCACGAAGCTGTTTGCGGTCTGTCTTGCTCGAGGAGGTCATGCGAGGCATCTCGCCTTGAACCGAGAAGAATTGACTTGGAACCATGTAACCAGGAAGTCGCTCCAGAATTGCATGCCTGATCTCAGGTTGGACAGTCATATGAGCGATTGGATCCGAGGCCTGATCATCTACGGTGCCGTCAACAGAGACGAAGACAACAAGTAGACCGCCAGACGCATGATGTGGAGGCTGTATTAGCTCTGCAACGACCTGGCGTGCAGTGGGAAAGCAACTGCTGACGTGGTTTTCGACTTCAGAAAGCTCCAGCCTCTGACCACGAAGCTTCACTTGAGTGTCTTTGCGACCAAGATACCTGAGAGTGAGTGAGCCGTCAGCTGTTGGAGTGTATTCAACGACGTCGCCAGTCTTGTATATTCTTCGTTTTCGCTCCGCTGTTGGAATGAGCCGCTCATCCTCAAGCCAGTCCGGGACTTCTACAAACGAGGTAGCAGTCTTATGGCTGTCGTTGAGGTATCCACGAGCAAGTATAGGACCTTCGGTGCAAAGCTCGCCTGGCGCGCCGACTGGAGCCAACTTTTGATGATCGTTGACATCGACTACCCATGCCACGCAACCGATGGGTTTCCCGATGATGCTAGAGTCAGCCTGCTCCGAGAACTCATGGCCGGTGCAGTATACGGCGCACTCCGTCGGTCCGTAGACAAGCACAACACGGCGATTATCTTGCGTCCATCGTTTAGCATCGGCATCGCTGAACTTCTCTCCACCTATCGCAATCGTTTGGACACATTGTACTGCGCTCGGGTCGAGTAGCTTTGCAACGGGTGGAGTGAGAAACATCCAGTTGACGGCCATTCTGTTGATGGAGTCCGTGAGGTTGTAGAGTCTGTCCTCGTCGCTGGGTATGCAGATGCATCCGCCGCTAACTAGAGTGGTCAGACATTCTGCAATACATGCATCAAAAGTGTAAGCAGAGAATTGTAGCACGCGAGATGCGGCATTGAACCCCAGCATCATACCATGCCGAGTGCAGCTCGAAGCGACGGCTCGATGGTCCAATACCACGCCTTTGGGTTTACCAGTTGAGCCGCTAGTGAATAGAACGTAGGCGGTGCTGTCTGCTGACATAGGCTGTGCGATCGTGGGCTTATTGTTGGATATTTCCCGAGCCAAATTATGGTCGAGGACTATGATCTGGTAGTTGTTGCTATCGAACAGATTAGTGTGTGACGAGGAAGTGATGACGAGGCTCGCTCCGATCTCATCCAGAAGATCTTGTCGTCGGTGCGCAGGCACTGAAGGCTCGATGGGAACGAATGCTGCCCCAGTCTTTAATACAGCGATCATGGCGATGACCACGAACAGCGTTTTCTCGAAGCAAATCGGCACAAGTGCTCCACTTCCGATGCCGCATCTCTGGAGATGTCCTGCGATATTCTGAGAGTATAGGTCCAGCTCTCGGTACGTCAGAGACCCATCCCATGAGTGAATGCCTTGATGATCGGCTGACTGCTTTCTTGCTTGATCTTGGAAGAGATCGACCACGGTCTTGTCGACGGCCTGTGGTATTTCGGCGTTCACGCGCGATAGTAAAGTTCGGTCACGCTCTGATAGAACCTCGATCCTACTCAGAGGAGTATTGGCGAAACTGACGTCTGATAGCTGCTGCAGGACATGCTCGAGCTGCTGTAGCATGCGCTGCAGCCGCCATGCACTAATAGCATCCAGGTTGAACCTGGCGTCAATATTCACAGCCTCTGGAGTAAGAGAGCACTCGAGTGTGAGACCATACGTATCGAGCTCCTCACTTTTGATCTCCCAAGAATCGAAAACGTCAGCTCGCGCTTTGGTCTCATACGGCTGCACCACAAGTAATGTATTAAAGTTGCATGCTGTCCTCGGGCCATCTCCAAGGCGCGCAATGTGTTGCAGACCGATCTGTTCAAACGGTATCATCTCTGTAGCTTGCCTTTGTACTGCGGACAAGTACTGCGCAACGTCCACTCCGGTATCACCAAGCCGGATTCTCACAGGCAGAGTAGCAATCGTCGGTCCAGCGATTGAGTCAATAAAGTGTACAGGTGCATTACGCCCGGAGACAGTAACACCAAAGACGACATCGCTTGATTGAGTGTATCGAGACAAGATGATGGCTAAGGCAGCTCGTACAATGACTGAGCTCGTTGCTTCTGAAGTCCTGTTCCCCATGGGGGCAAGTTTGCACCAATACTGTAGTCTGCTATGGGCCGTGTGAGGGGTGAGTGATTTTGCTGGGAAGGGCGTCGACTGCGAGTCTTGGAGAGCGTTGCGCCAGTACTCCTGTGTAGCGTCCTGGTTCCTGCTTCTCTCCGTGTATTCCACGAACGTGTTGAAGGTAGGTACCATCTTGGAGGATTGGCTTAGCAGCGACTCGCCCCGGTATAATTTCCTCACATCCGCCATCAGGAGATCGAGAGACCACGCATCGTAGATAGCGTGATGGATTGTGAGGACAATATGAGTAGGTACTTGTGGGTCTGGCCCAACCAGCGCAAATCGCGAGAGTGGTTGGCCAAAGACCATTGGTTGAGTTCGATCTGAAGAGAGGTATTCTTCGAGATCCGGGCGGCGACTCCACAGGTGATCTTGCCGGACTACCACCTGTATCAGCGATGAGTTGCTCTCAACCATTCTCGTTCGCAAGATGGGATGAGCGCGGCACAACTGTTCCCACGCAACTACGACTGCTTTCGCATCCAGCCTCGAGATGTCACACGCCGTTTGAAGGACGTAGTTCGATGGGTGTCGCTGCGTCAACGAGAACAAGCCTTGCTGGAGCGGTGTGAGCGGGTATGCATCTTCCAGAGCGGAGGCGTCCACGCCACACGATCTCGCCATCGCCTCAATATCGTGGGAGCCACCAAGTAATTGGAAAGGTGCAATCACTGTGCATGTCGCAGCCGGGATGGCTATGCAAGCTTGATCCTCTAGCGAGCGATGGTTGAAGATCTCAGCCACTAGCAATTGCAGCCCAATCTTCGCTGCTGCCGCCGACAGACGGATAGCTGCTACGGAATCACCTCCAAGGTTGATGAACTCGTCGTCCAGACCAATCCTGAGAGGATCAAGCTCTAAAACCTCAGCCCACAACGACTGGACGTGGCGCTCCATGTCCGACACAGGTAGCCGCCTCGGCTTGTTGGTGAACCGATGTGCTAGCAAGGGCGACACAAGCTCTCGGAGTCGCTTTCGGTCTGTCTTTCCAGTGGCTGTGCTCGGTAGGGCATATATCGTGAAGTAGCTGGCAGGTATCATATATGCAGGTATTCGAGTGGCGATCACTTGTATGGTTTCGGCTTCTGGTATGAACCATTGCACTTTGGCCGTGTCTCCGTTCATTGCGCCATTTTTCGGGTGCTCCGTCTGGAGTGGCATCTCGAGGAAGGCAACGATGGATGTGCTCGGTCCCGATACAATCAACTCGGCGACGGTACGACTGGCCTTTGGAAAGCACGATTGGACATGATGCTCAATTTCGCCAAGCTCAACTCGTTGACCGTGGATCTTGACTTGGAAATCTTTGCGGCCGACGAACCGAAGATGGCCCTGCTGGTCCGTTCGAACGAGATCACCCGTTGCATACAACTTGCTCTGGCGTAATCGTGAGAGCCAGGTAGGACTGCTGATGAAAACCTGAGCTACCTTCTTTGGGTCGTTGATGTAACCGATGTCCGAAACGAGAGGCCCTTCCAGGAGTAACTCGCCAATCTCGCCGTGCTCAAGGAGAACATCGTGGTTCTGGGGATCAACGACCCAGGCGACGACACCTACAGGAAGGCCAACGCTAGGGTCTGAACGCTCATCCCAAGATCGCAGCTCGGAGTTGATGGTGGCGATTGGCGTAGCTTCCGCGGGCCCATACGTATTCATTATGTGTTTCCCAGTCCATCGCTGTGCTTCGCGACGGCTAAGCGATTCGCCCAAGAAGATGACCGTTTCGAGACTGGGTACTCGCGCAGGGTCTATTAGTTGTGCGACTGATGGGGTGAAGTTCGCGAGAGTCACTTTCATGTCAGCCATCGCTCCCGTTGGATCCTGCACCCTCTCGTGTTCGCTTGGGACGCATAAGCATCCTCCGGAGGCCAGAGTGGCGAGTACGTTGTGTACTGCCACATCGAAGGAGGCAGAAGCGAAGTCAAACACTCTTTGATGCTGTGTGAAGCCTAGATGTGCCAGCTGATGCTCGAAGGCCGAGCATATGTTGCTATGTGACAGCACGACACCTTTCGGCTGACCAGTACTCCCCGATGTGAACACACAGTAGCATGCCGACGAGGGCGATACCTTTGCGGGAAAGGGTTTGCCCACACCTTCGACTTCAGGTCCGTTGGCGATGCTACTTGGGTCGGTGACCACCACATTGTAAGAGCTGCCTATCAAGCGCTCGCTCAGCCCGCGACTCGACGCTGAAGAGCAAATTACCGGGGCTCCAGTCTGTTGAACAATACCACGTAGTCGGGCCTCGGGCTGGGAGACATCGAGAAGAACGAACGCACTGCCCGTTTTCAATACCGCAAGTACCGCGATACTCGTATATAGAGACTTCTCGAAACATAGTGGAATGATGCTGGCTGCTGGGATCTGTTTCGCCAGTCGAATTGCCAATTGGTCTGAGAGAGTGTCGAGTTCGCGGTAGTTGATCGCGCCATCGTGGGCGAAAACAGCTGGTGCATCAGGATAAGCTTGCGCTTGTTGCGCAATCAGTTCATGGACGCATTTGTGCACTCTGGGAGGCACAGCCGGGAATTTTCCATGCGTTGGTGGTGTGTCGCCATCCCATGGTCCGGACATGGCTCGAAGTGAGCTCCAGTACAAGCTTTTGAGCCGAGACTGAAGAAGCTTGTCTGCCTTGTTGTCAATGATTTGGGATATGTGTTTTCATCTTCACACAAGATACTGCGTGAACTCCAGGTACAATCGGTAAGTCTTCAATTCAATTAAAGCACCACTGAATACAAACATGTGCAGTCGTTGCGCTGCTAGGGTCCGGCTCGAGCGTGTCCATTGCGAGCGCAACACCTGAGTCCCAAGCCTAAGCATCATGCGGGATGTCCCAGGGACAAGGATCCACTGCAATGCCGCCGTCGATGGACCGTAGAAAGTGGGCTGTTGACGTTGGTGGCCGTGGTAGCGGTCCTCGTTCCGAGATGGAGAACCACGGCAGAAGGAATCTGTGGAGAGCAACACAGACGTCGAGAGTCAAACATGGAGACTGATCGTCCAATGCCACTCCCACGTGCGGAGCTTGCGGATATGGGCATGCGTTAAGTTTGAACATCAAACGCATCTTGCGCAGTAGTCTGCTTCCTTTGCTTCCTTCCGGGATGCCAAGACCACGCCGACGACCCGACACCGTCACTTCGCGAGCGTCCACGTGGAGTTCTTGTACGCAGCGTGGTCAATGATCCGACGATAAACAGAATGGACAATCGCGTGGACGAAGACACGCTCGAGCACGCGGCAAATTGCAGCTTAGAATGACCAAAATTAGTATTGGGAAGCTGGCGACGGTGCCACGACAATTGAAGGAGTCTGTCTCTCGTACCAAAGCAGAGTATCATCGACTGGGGAAGAGTGGCCTCAGAGTGTCCAGTCCGATTCTTGGGGGACTGAGTATAGGTGGTAAGAATTGATGGGTAGAAGGGTACCCGTTGACAGTTGTCGGCGTGGCTCTTTAGTTCAAGACATTGCTAACCCTTCTACCCATCTCTTCTGTAGACTCTCGTTTTTTCTCGTGGATTTTGGACGAAAACAAGGTGATCATAGAGTTCGAGAGTACATCGGAACCCGAGAATTGATCTGATCATCACAGGCCCTACCCCTTCTCAAAGCTGCATACGGTACGACTAGCACCTCCACTCTGGCGGAACCTCTTGTGCTGATGGCATGAGATAGACCGTGGCATCAATACCTGGGACACGGCGAACGTCTATTCCAATGGAGAGTCCGAACGGCTTTTTGGCAAGGCCCTCCGAGTGTACAACATCCCTCGCAGGAAAGTTGTTCTCATGACCAAGTGCTACCGGGTCGTCAGCGATGAAGAAGCATACGACCCTGGGCTGGGCGTCACGATGCACCACGAGACGGCCGACAGAAGTAAAGACTATGTAAACCAATGGGTGAACTTTTCGTCTGATGATCTCGTTACGGCGCAGCTGATGTTGTCAGGGGCTTTCACGAGCAGCGATCTTCACCGCCGTGCAAGCATCGTTAGAGCGGCTCCAGACAAATTACATTGACGTGCTCCAGATCCATCGCTACGATGATACAGTCGAGCCGGCAGAAACCATGCAAGCTTTGGACGATCTGGTGCGCTCGGGAACGGTGCGGTACCTTGGAGCATCTTCGATGTTCTGCTATCAGTTTGCTACGCTCCAGCATGTGGCCGAGAAGAACGGATGGACAAAATTTGTTTCTATGCAGGTTCGTTATGTCCCCAACATGAGACTCCGTACGATGTCCTGACGCTCCGGAAATCGAAGAACCACTATAATCTGCTCTACCGAGAGGAAGAAAGAGAGATGAATGCTTATTGCAAACTTACGGACGTTGGCCTGACCCCGGTTAGTACGAGACAATCAAGACCAAGCGAAATCTGACATCCTATCTAGTGGGCTCCATTCGCCTCCGGTCGACTCGTTCGACCTTTGGACCCATCGGAGCACTCTATACGTTCTTCCACCAGCACAAACGGAAGCATATACGAGGATGACAGCGACGACTCCCGAACCATCGTCGCTCGGGTACACGAGATAGCTGAGCATAAAGGGTGGCCTGCCAGTCATGTGAGCCTCGCGTGGCTGAACTGCCGGATTACTGCGCCGATAATTGGCTTCAGCAGCATCGAGCGTGTGGACGAGGCATTGGCAGCTCACGGGAAAATGCTATCGGCTGAGGAAGAACTCTACCTCGAAGAAGCGTATCGTCCGAAGCGAATACAAGGCCACTCTTGAACGCTATCATTCTGGCTGCCCTTCGCTTCGCTTTCACATCAGCTTACTTACCAGCCAACGCATCCGTTCGTGACTTGCTGCCAGAGTCGAAATACGGCGCCTCCCCAACGCCTGCCACTCGTACACCAACCCTCTCACCAAGACCTTCGTAGTCGAAGGTTGCACTGTGGAAAGCACAGCGGTTGTCCCAGATCGCTGTTGAACGTCAGCATCTACAAAGTCGGAGGCTGAGACTGACGAACCCATATCGTTCTTATTCCGCCACCTGAACCTCACACTCATGTCGTGGTTCTGGGAGACCAAGTCGTAGAACCAACCAAGAATCCTTTCGGATTCCAGTGTGCTGAGCTCATTGATGTATTTCGGCGCCCCGTAGTCTCTCGGGTCTCGCGGCCCTACGGGAAATATGCACTTCCATCCAGACACCGGATGCGTACGAACAACCGGATGGACGGCTTTGAGCTCCTTGCCAACATTTTGTGGGCTACCTCGGGGACCATCATGGATTTCCATCCTATCCTTGAATTTCTCAGCGGACATTGTGTACCCGTCGCCGATAAAGGTGGCAGTCAGTCCCTCGAAAAAGCTTCTCAACGGTTGCGAGAAACGATCGTACAATTCATATCCTGAAGCCCAGAGCGTGTCCCCACCGGTCTTCGGCACCTCGCTAAGGCGCAAAGAAGTAAACGACGGAGGAACAGTTTCGAACTGTCCATCAGCATGCCACAGTGCTTCGTCGAACCGACGAGGGTTTGGCATATCCTTTGCGAACTCGCTCCTGCCGATGGAGCTTATCTTGGTGATCTCAGGTACAGAAGTGGTGTCCTTTGGCTGAATGGGATTGACGAAGAAAGACGAGGACTCAGGCTTCCCACTCATCTTGCCGAGTCGATCGATCAGTTCTCTCTGCAGCTCGTCTGTCAAGTTGTTCTGCGAACGAAAGAAGACGACACATCGTTGCGAGACTTCTAATTGTCAGCCAGCTGCTTTGGAGAACGTGAAGGGCAACTCACTAGCAATCGCAAGGTCTTGGATGATACTCTCTGCGTCGGGAGAATTCAATACATCCCCAACGAGATCCAAATATGGATATTCTCGTCCAACTGCTGGCGTGCTGTCCTCGTACTCGAACTTTTCGAGAAGTCCTGTGGGTTGCAAAGGTTTTTTTGACCGCTCATTATGGTCGATGCCCTTCGTACCGAGCGACGTTTCCAGCCCAGGTGCCATCTTCTGGTCTTCTCTTCGTAGGTACGGCTTTATCCACGTAATCAGTATATCCAAATGTGTTTCTCAACCCGTTGACCAGCCCGAAGTTGATGTTGGCTTTGGGAACGGTACGACGAGGGATTGTCACAGCGGTTGTGCTAAGATGACCTTGCGACTACAGCGACACACTTGAGTGTAACTACCGCTGCCGCTCGTGTGCCGCCTTCGATCGAACGGGGGGTGTTCACAAGGCGGTGGTCCTCAAAGTGGCTCGCATCAAACCCTAGTGCACTTCATGCGTTAGCTTGAGCTGTGGTGTCGACCATGACGCATGTGTGGGTATGACCTCGATCCTTCTTGCAGTTTGCACGGCTGTAAGCCCCTTCGAACCGTACATGACGTTTCATGCTGCTACCGCCTATGCGTGCTTCGACGGAAGAAGTGGATTGGTCATATGTCTCGGGCACGTATGTGGACACCATGAGCAGCTTTCACACCCAGTGCCGAAGAGCATGAGTGAAGCAGCTGGAAAGTGCTACACTGCTATCGATCCAAATCTGAAATCGTCGAATCTGAATACAACAATCGCTATCAACTATCAATGGCAGCAGCGGTGGCATCAATACCTCAGCCAACCAAACAGGTCGACGCTGTTCTGAACTATTATCGAGTTCCTGAGGATGGTACCATCGATCCGTTCTACGACGGAACGGTCATTGAAACACGACGCAAAGATGTCGAGGTTCCCGTCTCAATCACAGACCTCCGTGGGTTCGAGAATGATACCAGCTTAGACCAGCAAGGCTTCCAACTCGTCTCTCACAGTAGTATCGAGAAAGACTTCGATGACGAAGAACGGATTAAAGATGTCTACTACAAAGAATGTGCAGACTTGCTCAAGAAGACGTACGTGTCATTGGTGTATCGACCGATTTCGTCCGTCCATTCCCGACCGAATTGACAGTATCGCAGTACTGGCGCGACACGGGTCCATGTCATAAGCCACATAGTGAGACGCAAGTCCCACGAAGAGGCGATGCAGGACGAACAAGGTCTCGACGATATGGCTCCAGTGCCCAAGCCTAGCACCGGCAGGGTCGTTCATGTCGATCAGTCATATAACGGAGCCAAAGCTGTTCTCGATCTGTGTCTCCCGGATGAGTCTGAGCAGCTTAGTAGATCCAGATGGTATGTATTAGAAACCAGCTTTTGCACTGAGTCAACGTAAGTGCTGACCGATTCTTTTGCAGGGCGTTCATCAACGTTTGGCGGGCGATTGAGCCAGTGAACCGCGAGCCGCTGTGTCTAACAGACGCAAGATCGGTGGCGGAAGAAGACTTGCAAGAAAGAGAACTTTGTCTCAACCCAAAAGATGCAGGCGATGACGGTGCAAGGTTCTTCATGTGGTCTGTCAAGCCTCCAGCGCAGGCGAACCAACATCAGTGGTACTATTTTTCGAAGATGACTCCTGAGGAAGTTCTGTTGTTCAAGATCTACGATTCGAAGCTCGTCGGGACCGCCAGGCGGACACCACATACTGCGTTTGAGTCGCCCGAGGACTCAGGGCCGCCTAGGCAGTCGCTGGAGTTGCGATGTCTAGTCTTCTGGGAGGACCAGTGAGATGTGTGATGCGCGAAGATAGAGATGACATTGGCCAATGGAGAATGTTTGATGACGGCTGGCCGCTCGTGGTGTGTTGCATAGCTGGTGTGTCGTTGCAAAGACGAAACTCGTGAAGGTGACGCTGCAGACAGTGCAGTCGAGTGTGGCCAGAGTTTTAGTGCTGAGACGGCAGAGAAGGGTTGCTGTGCTGGCGAGTCGAACTCTGGTACTAAAATCTCAACCGCCGTTCGTAGAGATACTCGTAGTGCGGCATAGCCAGCTGAACAAGCTCCTGTATAAGAGGCAGCTTCTCCCCGAACTCTTCCTTCCACTTCTTTTCTTCGTCATCGAGATTCAGATTCTTCGCCGCCCGACCTGGGTTGGCAGCGGTAGAACCCATCAACGTAGTCTGGACAGCGACGTACGGTTGTTGCAGTCCGTCTTTCTCCTGTTCAGTCGTCGGCGACCAGGCCAACGTTGCTTGCTCAGGGTTAAGACCGGCTTTCGAGCACAGTTGCTTGACAAAGCTTTCACTCGTCATGTAGTCATCTGCATCTACCACGAGCGGCTCGATGCTGTTTGCCTCGTAGTAATCGTACAAGAGACGGGTCCATATCAGGTTCGTCAAAAGCTGAAGATTTGGCCGGTCTCCGTCTGGGATGATGTTTTGCATCGCTTTGTAGGCAGATGGGACTGCAAGGCGTGGATTCCGGATGGTCAATATAGGTACAGTTCCAGGATAACACAGTAAGCTGTCCGGTACTAAGGTGAAGTTCTCCCCCGGAGATGGCTGTGGTCTCGGCGTCTCTGTGTACTTCAAGATGCTTTCCGCGGATGCTGGGAAGAACGAATGAGTGTGTACCATGAGTATCGTGCCCTTCTGAACGTCAGTACTGCATCATGAAAAGCGTTTGGCAGACTTACGACCTGCTGAGCCTTGGATAGCTCTTCTTGCCACTCCTTGATCCCACTATGCATGTCATCTTCGTACTTCGAGTTGGCATCCGCTGGCATACCATTTGCATAGTCGTCTCGTCGTAGCCATTCGATGATGTGATGGTGCCAGCCGTCTTCGAAGAGCCTGAGGAAAGGTGTGCAGTTCAATTGACCCTCTAGCATGCGTTCCAGTAGATGAGCTATGCGACATGGTTAGCATCAAGTAAGACAAATGCTGGTCCAATTCGATACCTACATCCACTCCTCGGCTGAGTATACAGCAGCAGTTGAGATGTCATATTGTCGAGACGCTCGGAATCGTATGGCTCAGATCGTGATCAATATCGCATGTCTCGCACGATGTGTCGGCAACTGCAAGCCTGAACTGGCAAGCTCATCGTTGCTGTGTGGATCGAGGTCCACCATGCAATGCAAGCGCCACACATTAGCTTATAACTCGTTACTAAGTAGTGTAATGGTCGTAGGTACGAAGGATCGAAGAATGTAAGTCGGACTGTACTAAAACATTTGTGGTAGCTCAGCTCCACGTGTTGCAAGACCATGCGCTCATTTGCCATCTGGTCCCTCTAACAGCACCACAATTCCTACTTCATACCGCTATGCGATCCGTTGTGAACGTGTGTCGTGCTATCAAGCTTTGTAGAAGCTCTCGCCGCCAAGTGCAATTGATTGAGCCGACACTGGACGGACGGCTCTTCGATCAACACACTGTCAGACATCCCACCCTTTCATCTACCTTACTACAGGGAAAGACAGACGCACCATGGCGAACGAATCCAACAAACCACACGACAAACCAACCGACTCCCGCTACATCGCCGCCCTCGAAGGTCTCCACGATGCCTTCTTCCTTGCTATGGGCAAGCCCATATACGCTCCGATCGATCTCTTCCAACCTGGCTTGAGAATTCTAGACTCTGGTTGCAACAATGGTGCCCGTTTGGCCTGCCGAACATTCCGAATCTTTCAAATGCTGACCGGAATTGATAGGCCGCTGGATGAACGACCTCGCCCTGACCTGTGCCCCAGCAGCCCACCAGTACTACGGCACCGACCTCCTAGATGTCTTCTTCCCTCCCAACCCGCCGGAGAACTTACACTACTCCGAGCAAGACATCCGCAACCCATGGCCAGCGGAATGGCAAGGCACGTTCGACTTTGTGCATCAGCGGACTGTTCTTGTTAATGCCCGGAAGAAGCCGATCAAAGACGTCCTTTCCCAGCTCACGGAAGTACTGAAGCCTGGTGGGTGGGTGCAGGTGATGGAAGGGGATTTTCCTCCTATTCTTGAGAATGGTCCGGCGCTCAGGGAATTTCTGGATCTCGGGGCGTGGTTCTTTGATGTTGCTGGGCCGGGGAGGGAGAGTGAGTACTTCGACCAAGACGGGTTGAGTTGGACTGTTCGCTGATGTTGCTGCTTGTTAGTGGGCCCGAATCTCAAAGCGACGTTGATGGACATCGGATTGCACAACTCGAAGGATGAGACGGTGTATGTAGCTGTTGGAGCCAAGCTGAATGGCCAGCCTTCCAATGTTGTGAATGGAAGTATTGAAGGTCTTTGTGCCGCTATACCCGGCTCGTTGGATATCATTAGAGGTAAGGAAACGTTACAACATACTTCTCTTTTCGACACTTACATTGGAGGAGGCATGGAACATCCGTTCTCGCTCGACAAGCTGGAGACTCTCGAAGACCGCCTACGCACCGAACTACTGAATACTGGCGGACATCTTCGATATCGGGTCGCCTGGGCTCAGAAATGATGTGAGCTGGGTAGCAATTGAATGGAAGATCTGAAACTCTGCCTCTGAATTCGATTACCATATCATGATAGGCTTGATGGTGCCACCCTCATGCATTTCCTTCAAACCGCGATCGAACTCCGCAGCGGGTATGAATTTGCTGAACTTATCGATCGGGAACTTGCCTTCCCGGTACCTGGCAATCAATGTCAGTTTTCTCTTCTCCGGAATGCAATGCTGTTTGCTACTGACCACTGAACCATCTTCGGCACAAATTCTGGCGGGTACGCTTGTCCTTCGACCGCGCCGATAAACTGCTTCCCGGACACCATAAAACTAAACGTCTCGAGCTCAAGGTTGAAATCGAAGGGCGGCGAGCCAACCTGGATGATCTTGCCACGATTCCTTGTGAACGCTATACCCGCTTTGATCAGAGGTGGAGCACCCGTCGTATCGATCGTTATGGTCGGTCCGATACCGTCCGCGTACTCTGCGACGATGTCTCCGAGCTGTTTGCCTTCGGGTAGCTTGCTTCCGTCGATCACATGCGTCGCACCGAGCTCCTGGGCCAGCTTCAGACGGCTTTCGATCCGATCAATGCCGATGATGGTCCGGCAGTCTTGGATCTTCGCGCCCATAATCGCGCTCAAACCTACGCCGCCGAGACCCATGATCACGACGACGTCCTTTTCGGTGGCCTGGGCGCAGTTGATGACTGTGCCGCTGCCGGTCTGGATCCCGCAGCCGAGAGGGGCGAAAAGCTGCAGCTCCTCTTTGCTCTTGATGAGGTCCTTGGCGTTGACGACACTGCACTGCTTCACAATCGAAAGATTTGCGAAGGATGACTGTCCGAAGAACGCACCACCGATGCTCGTCTCGCCGTTTGTGTTTGATTTTTCGCCGAAACTCCGGCAGCTGTCGCCGAAGTTGAGCGCGTTGAACTCCATGCAGTGAGAGTGATGGCCGTCCTTGCAAATGGCGCAGTTGTTACAGAACGCGAAAGATAGCAGGACTGGATCTCCTGCTTTCGCGACGGTCACGCCCTTGCCGACCTCCTTCACATAGCCGGAGCCTTCGTGGCCGAGGACACGAGGGTAGAATGCAATGGGTGCTGCTCCGCCCGGGATGCCGCCGACTAATACATCCGTGTGACAGATCCCGCTGGCCACCATTTCGACCAGGAGCTCGCCCTCTCCAGGTTTGCGGGTGGTGATGTCCTCCATCTTCCAGCCGCCATTGGCGTGGGTGTCTCGGCAGACGATTGCTTTGCAGGAGAGCGACATGGTGGGTGTTGAGGCTCTACCGTGTTCTTCTTGATGTTGCCAAAGCTGACGAAGGGAAGGAGGAGTTTTATCTGAAGCTCTCGAAGTCATGAAAGGAGGAAAGTAAATATATAGTTACCAAGTAACCGGTCTGAACGGACGAAAGGGAAGAGAGCCGCTTGGTAGGCCCGTCGTCAAGTGAATGCCTCTTTAAGGAGAGATATAGTGAGCCACGGGCAGATGAAAGGTTCTGCTTCGCACTACGATACCAAGACCTTTAGACGGCTACGCGGTCGGCAGCCAGAACGTTTCACAGAGCTCCTCTGCAGCGTGCTGGAAGTGCAGTTCCATGCGGGGCTGTATCGGCCACAATGAAGCTTAATCCGACGGCAGTATGCCGCGGAGACGGTCTAGGTTGCGGAGGTCCATCCGCGGTATTTCATCTGTACGAGATGATGAGATCTGATGGGTTGTGGCCGCTCTTGATGATAGAATGTATTGAAGAGGGAGGCGGACGACGTGAGGAGTCTTTAGACTTCCACAGATGGTCAATGCGGCGACTGCCTACTTCCAGGTTCTTGGCAGCCCAAACTCGACACTCGGACGACTTCGATGACCATAGCAGAAGAGCCTCCTACACACGGCTACGTTCTCGATCTGGCGTGCAACTCACACCTCGCGACCTGGCCCCTGACTCATGCCCCGCACCCAACCGCAGCTCGAGCTGCTATCACGACGTATTCGCATACCATGGTATCCTACAGGCATAATAAGACCAAGGTACCACGTGGGTACCTACCTTAGCCTGCACGATGCGGCTGAATACTTCTGGCACCGCCGGCGCTGCATAGTACGCATATACGAACGGCTTGATAAGCCTGCGCGTACGTGATCGCGTCATTGTAGGTTCTGACTGCAGCGCGATGAGGCGTGAATCTTCCTTCTATCTTCATTCTATTCCTTTTGGCTCTCCTCGATCAGAAGAAAGTACTCTTGAAAAAATCGATACGCCGTTGAGGCACTATCAAGGACGGATCCATACCTCCTAAAAGCCTCGACATGGACACCGCACCACTGCTAGCCCTAGCACGCTTTGTAGGCATCTTCGCGCCAACCCTATACTGCGGTATTACAGCTCAGCGTAGGCATCTTTACCAGAGACACCAGCACTGACAACTACTAATGCAGGCTTCACCTCCTCAGACAGCCTTACCTTCGTCAACCCCATCACGACTCACGCACCCAACCAGAAGATCATGGCTAAACAATGGTACCATGGATATTCCTATGGCCCCTACTGGGTACGAGATTGATGGGCAAAATCCTACCTTGTCTAAGATATTTGCTAATCTCGTTGCCCGTCTGTCTGCAGGTGCCTCCGATGATTGCTCCCGGCACATTCGCGAATCTCTACCTCGCCTGGATTGCCTCAGAGGTTATAACGAGATACTGCTACGTTGTAGCAGCCGTAGCAGTCTTCAGCATCTTACCTATAACGTTCTTCTTCATGGAGCCCGGGATCAATGGGGCTCTGAAGTGGAAGGTCCAGAGTCTACTGAAGGATGAAGGCTTCAACCTACCGGAGACGAGTATATTCGTGCCTTCTTCGGTCAAACATGGGAGTACGCAGAGCTCGAGACGGTGGGCGGAGGGCACGGATATGAAATCGTTAATCGGCTTCTGGCAGAGTGTCAATAATGTGCGATGGGTTATAGCGGGTTTGGCAGCAATGTTGAGCGGGTATGCCACTTTTGTGAAGTAGCAATACAGACAACTTTGACTAGAGCGCATCGTGGAACAATAGATGCCGTCGACAATCTCGTATGTCCCGAAGCATATGGTCGTTGAAGTACAAGACCAAAAGACGGTCCCGGGAGGAGTGGGCAAAAGTTCCAACCCCACCTCACTCCAACCACAAAGCCTACTCCAGCCGTCCGAACTCTACAAAGATGTTTTTCCTTCTACATAATGGTGCTTTGGCACCTGTAAATACCCAATTGAAACTACCATGGCCTCCGACTCGAACACCGACAATGGTGCTGCTGGCCAACCCCTCTGGCGCCACCCCGACCCAAAGAGCACCAAGCTATGGGACTTTCTCCAAACCGTAAACAAAAAGCACCATAAGAACTTCGAAACGTACAACGACCTCTACGAATGGAGCATCACCAACGTCTCCGCCTCCTGGGGCGAAATGTGGGACTACGTGGGCATACGGCACTCACAACCCTACACGAGCGTGGTCACGGATGAGAACACAATGTTCCCTCGCCCAGCATGGTTCGAGGGCGCTAAGTTGAATTTCGCCGAGAACTTGCTCTTCCCTACCCAGGAGGTCGGAGAAGATGATCTGGCGGTGATCGCGGCGACAGAGGCGACGAGGGAGGAGGTTACGAGGAAGGAACTCCGCGAGCGTGTACGGGGATGTCAGGGCGGGATGAAAGCCATCGGCCTTAAAGAGGGGGATAGAGTGGCTGGGTATGTTGCGAATCACACGAACGCGCTGGTTGCTATGCTTGCGGCGACTTCGCTGGGGGCTATTTGGACGGCTGTGAGCCCTGATACGGGCGTTACGGCTGTTTTGGACCGGATGGTGCAGATTGAGCCGACGTTGCTGTTTACGGATAATGCGGTAATGTATAATGGGAAGACGCATGCGGTGATGCCGAAGGTGAGGGAGATTGTGGAGTCGTTGCCGACACTAAAAGCGACGGTTGTGTTTGAGACGGTGGAGGGAATGGAGAATGAGGTTGGAGAGGGGAAGGTGGTGGGGTATGAGGGGTTTGTGGCCAAGGGGGAGGGAGGGGAGTTGGAGTTCAAGCAGCTGGAGCCGGATCATCCAGTCTATATCCTCTACAGCTCAGGCACGACCGGGGCGCCGAAATGCATCGTCCATGGAGCCATTGGAACGCTGATCCAGCATAAGAAAGAGCATATCTTGCAGAGCGACATCCGACCCGGCGACCGACTAATGTACTTTACCACCTGCACCTGGATGATGTGGCACTGGCTCGTCTCCGGCCTCGCCGCCGGCGCCACCCTCATCCTCTACGACGGCTCACCCTTCCAATACCTCTCGAACGGCCAATCAGTCAAAGACCAATATGCAATGCCCAAACTCATCTCCGAACTCGGGATTAACCAGTTCGGCACCAGCGCCAAGTTCCTTTCCGTCTTGGAACAGAACAATATAATGCCAAAGGACAACAGCATCTTCATGAACACACTCAAAGCAATCTACTCAACCGGCTCACCCCTCGCCCCCTCAACATTCCAATACGTCTACCGCGCCTTCGGGCAGATAAACCTCGGCTCCATCACCGGCGGCACAGACATCATCTCCCTCTTCGGCGCCCCCTGCCCACTCCACCCCGTCTACGTCGGCGAGATACAAGTCGTCGGGCTAGGCATGGCGGTCAAAGCCTGGGATTTCGAGGGCAAAGACGTTACCGCCTCTGGCGAGCCGGGAGAACTGATGTGTACGAAACCGTTCCCGTGCCAGCCAGTGATGTTCTGGGGTAAGGAGGGGGCGAAGAAGTATAAGAGCAGTTACTTTGAGCAATTCCCTGGTGTGTGGGCGCATGGAGATTTTGTGCGGTTCAATCCTGAGACGGGGGGCTTGTTTATGCTTGGGCGGTCGGATGGGGTGTTGAAGCCGAGTGGGGTGCGGTTTGGGAGCGCGGAGATTTATAATTTGGTGCTTAAGCATTTCCCTGATGCTGTGGAGGATAGTCTTTGTATTGGGCGGAGGCGGGAGCAGGATGATGATGAGACGGTAGTGCTGTTTTTGAAGATGAAGGAGGGGAGGGAGTTTGGGCAAGAGTTGGTGGGGGGGATTAAGAGTGTGGTGAGGAAGGAGTTGTCTGCGAGACACGTGCCAGGGGTGGTGGATGAGTGTCCGGAGATTCCGGTGACGAGTAATGGGAAGAAGGTGGAGGGCGCCGTGAAGCAGATTTTGTGCGGGATGAGTGTGAAGACGAGTGCGAGTGTGGTTAATTCGGGGTGTTTGGATTGGTATCGGGAGTGGGCTAGGAGTCATTAGCTATACCATCAAAACATCACGAGATCTTCGAGTGTTAACATAAGGCGTATCCGTGGTCTTCTATACTTTTGGAAATGTACAGCCATTGATCCGATTTATCTTCGTCTGACGTCGGACCGAATCGCTGCTCTCACATGCAAATTGCCGCACCACCCCTCCATCGAGACTCGGCGGTTTGCTCTGCTGGCACAGAAACAACTTTCCCAACCCATTGACACAACTCCAACACTGTTTGAGCACTCAAGAAGCTATACCACCACCACACCAATCCTCACCCAACACCACCGCAATCATGGGTCGCCAATTCTTTGTCGGCGGCAATTTCAAGATGTACTACCCATCCCACCCATCCTCAACCCTCCCACTAACCCATCATCTGATAGGAATGGCACGATCGACAGCATAAAAGAAATCGTCAACAACCTCAACTCCGCAACCTGCGACTCCAACACCGAAGTCGTCATCGCCCCCCCAGCCCTCTACCTCCTCCTCACCCGCGAGCACCTGCGCGCCGGCATCGAAGTCGCCGCCCAAAACGTCTTCGACCGCCCCAACGGCGCCTTCACCGGCGAAATCTCCGTCGCCCAGCTCAAGGACTCCAACATCACCTGGACCGTCCTCGGGCACAGCGAACGCCGTGTGATTTTGCAGGAAACGAATAAATTCGTCGCGGACAAGACTAAAGCCGCTCTTGACGGGGGGATTGGAGTTATTCTGTGTTGTGGAGAGACGCTGGAGCAGAGGGAGGCGGAGAAGACGATGGATGTCGTCCTGGCGCAATTGAAGGCGGTGAGTGATGTGCAGAAGGATTGGAGCAAGATTGTTGTGGCGTACGAGCCGGTGTGGGCGATTGGGACGGGCAAGGTTGCGAGTAATGAGCAGGCGCAGGAGGTGCATAAGGGGATTCGGGAGTGGTTGGGGGAGGAGTTGGGGAAGGAGGTGGCGGAGAAGACGAGGGTGATTTATGGAGGGAGCGTGAGTGAGAAGAATTGTAGGGAGTTGGCGAAGGAGGGGGATATTGATGGGTTTTTGGTTGGGGGGGCGAGTTTGAAGCCGGCTTTTGTTGATATCATTAATGCGAGGAAGGAGTAGAATATCTTGTGAGAAGAAGTGAAGGGGATGGTGGAGGAGCTGAGCAATATGTGGTTGTTCATACAGGGTTTGAAAACTGCACATGGTCGTATGAATGCTCGCAGCCATAGCTTGACCGATGGTAGAGTATAGTGGTCTCGAAAGCACATCCACTCTCATCGACCCTCCCCCTAACCTCCCACCACTTCAGCATCACCTCGCTTCGCCTTTTCAAGAATGTCACCAACCCTCCTCCCTCATGGTGTAGTTCACTGATCAACCAACGCAGCCCACAACCCCAGAACCCCCGCCGCCAACGGCCCAACCACCCGCACCATATTCAACCCATTGTACTTCTTCAGCAGCTTGATAACCTTCAACTGCTCATACTCCGTCTGATCCATCACCGCGTCCTCAAAAGGCTCAAACTCCTCCATAGGCGTAATCGCCCCGTTCCGGTTCCCTGCCTTCCCACCGGGGACACCCAACTGCCCACCTGCCTCCATATACCCCCCGGCCGCTCTGTCCGCATCCGTAACCTTCACACTCGGAAGTTTCGTCGTCGTCGCCGAACTAGCCACCTCGCTCACCCAAAGTAGTTTATAACTCGGCGCCTCCATCATCCCCACCGTCCACGGAATCACACTCACCATCGCGCCCGCCGCTACCGCCCAGAGCTTCCACCCCAGACCGGCGCGGTTCGTCGTGTACCCCACATACGCCAGCCCGGAGCAAATGAGCGTTGTCAAAATCTCGACTGGAGGGCCGGTGGTTTTGGCTGTACGGTAGAGGGAGGCGAATTGTTGGGCTGCGAGACGGTGGGAGGTTTGCGCGGCCGGATAGAGGCAGGGGAGGGTGAGGGAGATGGTGGTGAGCTGGCCGGCGGTGAGGAGGGAGGAGGTGATGGCGAGGCCTTTGAGGGCGGCGAGGGTGGTGCCGTGGGGGCGGTCTATGGAGGCCATGTTGAGCGGATGGGAGCGGGTGGTTGGAGTTGGGAGGTGTACGATCGCTGCTCAATTGAATGCAGTAAACGTTGGAAGGAGAAACTGAGAACGAATTTCGCTAACGTACACAGAAGGCGTAACGGCTCGAATGGCTAAAGAGAAAGTGCGAAGGTGGTATAGAAAAAAAGGAGTTGGTTATCTTTAATAAAGCTGGCCAAAGCTGACTGGGCTGACACGCGAAGGTGAGACGCGATCACGGTAGCCCATATCTTCGAATCGGCCAACAGGTATCTTCCCCTTCCAACGAAGCATCAACAATGAAATTTGGTAGTCGTAGATCTATACATCTATCAAGCTATCACAGTTTACTTTCTCTATACTTCCTATCCCAACTCCACCAATCCCCCGTCCACCTCTCTCTAACCCACGTCTGATAAATCTCATCCGCTTCTCCCTCCCCCTTCGCCTCCAACATCCGCCTCCAAACCGCCAGTTGCGACTTAAATCCCGGATTCGGATCACAAACCGGCCTCCCCTCACAGACCTGCATCAAGCTCTGATCCGCCGTCACCCCATCCTTCCACATCAAATACGCACACACGATCGTGGCGCTCCGCGATTTCCCCATCGCGCAGTGCACGAAAACCCCACCTCCCCCCCTTAACGCTTCATCTATGAAGGTGTTGCATTCGGCAAAGTGCTGGAGCAGGTTCTCGTTGGGGTCGTCTTCGAGGCGGATGTGGATGTGTTTGTACCCTGCCAGGCGGGGGTCATCTTCGTAAATGTTGTAGTCGATGGCGGAGACGATGTGGGTTATGCCGGCGGCAGCAAAGAGGGAGGGTTGGGAGTAGAGGGCGTGTAGGCCGCCGATGTGGAGGTTGCCGGCGCGGGGGATGCGGTCGAGCCAACCCATGGTTACAGAGATGCTAAGGTGGTTGATTTGGCAGGTGTCAGACTCCACGAAACTGCCGTACGAATAGCTGGAACTATAGCGTTATCGTCGTAACATGTTGTCTTTGGATTCCTGACCTCGATCTCGTCTGATCGTATAACTTAGGGATATGATAATGAGGGAGATCGGGACATTATACATTTATCTTACGTTCAGAATTGTTCGATTCACTGTGTTACTGGACCTCGGTCCATCGCGCGAGCAGAGGGCAGGCGCGACAATGCTCGACTTTCGACCTCCCCGTGAACAGCTCATATATGTGTCGTTATCTTTGGCTTGCCAGCTACGACGGCGCAGCATAAGGTACATACAAGCTTGCTCGCGTCGGTGTAGATCTGGCCGGGTCTGAGGTAGGTATCGCTTCGCTCGCAATCCAGATCTGTCCAGGCCTGCTCTCCCGATACCACGGCGAGCAGACTACGCGACCAATACCAGCAGCACATACGACCCGAATATACGGACTGGATGGAGCGTGGACTTCGCTCGACGTCTTGCTTGTAAGTGGAGAAGAGACAACAGGGGCAAAGAGGCGTTTGCGAACCGTAGGCGCCTTGTTTGACATCCTGGCCTCGTGGAGACGCCGCCTTTCTGGAGCAGCAGAAAATAGAACATGCGGCATCTCGCCCCGTTGCCTTTGCACCACAAAACAATTGATAAGATCTTCTACTCATCACTGAACAGATAATTGAGCCAGGTTGCGTTCAAAGATATGGGTTCGAAATGCACTTTCGTGTGCACACGAACCTTTGCAAGCGACCTGTCAACCGTCAGACAAAATTCTGCACGGCACAGACCTGTGCGGCACAGCCATGCACGCAGCACCTTTCTATTTCGTCTCGACGTATCGCTATGTTTGAGGCCGCCGATCATGTTTCGTGGCGACATGCAAAGGCCTCTTGCTGCTGGTGTTCAAAAGCACTTTCTCATCCCGCGATCATACTTCTCAATTACTGCTGGTATCTGCCAATAGTATGGATCCGCGTCGGAGAGCGAAAGAGGCTGTGTCAAAGATAGCGGAGAAGTTTGGTCATCTGGACGAAGAAGAACTTGAGGAGCTCGAACGTGTCAACCAGGCCCTGCGCCAGAAGGTTGAAAGGAGCCTTCTTGCGAAAGACAAGATTGCAGGACATGCAATTCTAACGTGAGATGGAAGCCTCGTTAGCTCGGGAACTCTGCTTACTCTGTTATTTCAGGCTCGCAAAGAACATTTACGGCAGCGATGCCCGATTCGTCTTCGAGTTGCTACAGAACGCAGACGACAACCGTTTCTCGAAGGCTCACGCCAGTGGAGCTCCGCCATACGTTACCTTCCACTTGTATAGTGACCGCATCGTCGTGGAATGCAACGAGGATGGCTTCAATGAGCGTGACTTACAGAGTATTTGCTCCGTGGGTGACAGCTCCAAGTCTGCTTCCCATGGTTACATTGGCGCTAAAGGCATCGGGTTTAAGTCCGTCTTCATTGCAGCATGGAAAGTACAAGTCCAATCTGGGTACTACTCATTCTATTTCAAGCATAAGAGAGGTGACTCGGGACTGGGCATGGTAGTGCCGATCTGGCAGGACACCATGGAGACGTTGCAAGATCCGCTGACTCGAATGACATTATACCTACACGAATCGGACGGCGAGACGTACCTCGAAGATCTCCGGGCAACCATTTTCAAGCAATTGTCAGATCTTCAGGAGACGTCTCTGCTGTTTCTTCGGAAGCTGAAGAAGATCAGTGTGAAATTCTACGATGATGACGACGGCTTGAAGACCTCGAGATCGTTCCAGAAGGACGACATCGACGATCATCGGGTTCTTCTGAAGACAATCAAGATCCAACTACCGGACGATAGCACAATATCCACGAAGCAGTTCCATGTTACGAAATACACGGCATCGAACTTGTCGAGGAGCGCCTCTCGCGAGATCCCTGATACGGCAGATGCCAGGAAGGCAGCCGCAGTGGCCGAAGTTGTTTTGGCATTCCCGTTAACTGACGGTTCGGAGCCTCTCATCGAGAAGCAAGATCTCTTTGCGTTCTTGCCCGTACGAGAGTCTGACTTCAAGGTAAGCCTTTCGCTTCCCATCCAGCTGGACATCCCACCCAGCATTGTCTGACCTTACTCGCAGTTCATCATCCAGTCCGACTTCGATACTAGCGCCAACCGTCAAGACATCAGCACCACTTCACGAAGAAACATCGACCTGCTTGATGCCATCGCTGATGCGTTCATAGCAGCTGTCCTGACATTCTGCAAGCATTCAGATTTGTGCTACACCTGGCCTACTTTTCTACCTTCGTCGAAAGACCGAATCACACACTTCTGGTTGGGATTGAGAGACAAAATCCAGAGCCGCGTGACCAGAACTCCTGTCCTATTGGCACGGCATGGGACACAGCTTCGAAAAATTGACACCGTTGCGTTACTGGCTGGCCATTTCAAAGATGATGAAGGAAGCCCGCTTCTTGACGATTCTGCCACGAGTGTGTTTATATCCAACAGATATTCGCCCGAGGCCACCAACCTACTCGAAGAATATGGTTTGAAGATTATGGATGTAGATCACGTTGTGGATCTGCTGCGTGCCGATCTCACGCGCGCAACCTCGAAGATGAGGTCGGCTTCTACAAGCCAGCGCTGGCACTCGACCATGGCGCAGCTTCTCACGAAGTATGCGAATTACTACAGAGTACGCCAACTTGCCCTGTTGCCTTTGAGAAGTGGAGATTGGGTCTCTCTTGACAGTGGCTCGGTCTATCTACCCACGGCTGAGGAGATACCAGTGCCGATAGACGTGAACATGCGGATACTGGATCCTGCAGCGGTAGCCAACAAGGATCGACGAGCACTTTACACGAGATTCGGTGCTGCGGAGCCTTCGGTCGTTGACGTGCGAATAGCTATCGGGAACGGGTACGGTGCTCTCTTTCCGTGCTCCAGTCTGGCACAATCTAAGTCGCATCTGCACTTCTTGTACCTGTCACAACTTTGTGATCCGAAGCCGGTCCGAAAGGATTACCGGACCATCCATCTCCGCACAAGCCTAGGTCGCAACGAGAACCCATACACGCAAGACGTGTTTCTACCAACACATCATCCTTATGGAGCTCTGGAACTTCTGGCATCAGGGACGGATGTCCCAGGATTCCCGGTCATATTTCTCCACTCGGATTATCTTCTTGATGCCCCAGAGGCGCCAAGTTTGCGATACCCCTCGTGGGAAAGGTGGCTTTGTGACTTCATCGGCGTCCGAGAACGACTGCGACTTGTTGCAGAAGACGGCAATGCACTGTCAGACACTTGGGCGTACGTCGCTTCGCACAGGCCGGACAGACTTCTCGGCCTGCTGGAGCATCTTTGGCAGCACGAGGAATCGCAAATCACGAGCAACGAAGCGCTCAAGACCCAAATACAAGGCACGAATGTAGAAGGGCTCTGCGGTTCTCTCCTTTCGGCACCATGCACTCTGAAAGCCACGTACCTTCCACTTGCGTCCCTAAGGGCGCATTGTGAACGCTTCATGGAGCAGACAGAACCGTTTCCTTTTCTGGAGCTTGATTCCACGATGTCTCCTGAACAGATGCGTACGAAGTGGCTCTTCCTCCATGAAGTGTTCTCAGTCGGCATCGAAGATGATCTCCGCTTCCTGCTTGACGTCTTTTTCTGGATCAAACAAGCAAACCCAGGTAGTTCCACACTTACTCGTCATGGACGACTCATCGACCTCTACATCGCGATATATGCCAAATGCCTGGGTTCGGCAGATGGGGAACGCAGCAGGAGGATGGTAGCGTAAGTGGGCGTTTGTCATCGGTGTTTATGCTCTTACTGACAGCCGTCAGGAACTTCTTTTGCGACAATCAGTGTGTGTACATCCCGCCATCAGGTGGCAATCCGGCGAGCTGGACGATGCCGCCGACCTGTTTATGGGATGGTCCTCCGAACATGCTCTGCAAGTACTCGCTGAGAGACATCTTCACGCAGTCGTTTGGAGTAGATCAAGCGAACCAGGTATCTGGCTTCTTCCAATACGTGCTACAAGTTTGGGATGCGACTTGGGAGGATATGATCGAGGAACTTCAAAGCATGAGACGTAACAGCTGCGAGGATTTCGATCGTGTTACAATGCTCTACGAGCGTATTGCTGCAGGCGCCGTTGGCAACGAGGAAACCCAGCGTCATGTGAGGTGGGTCTTGCTCTGGCTCAAATGTTTGCGGATACAGGTTGCTGATCGAAGCCAGAGATGCATTCGCTAAGAAAACTCTCATCTACGTTGTCAAGGACGGCACTGCTGGCTGGTACAACACCTTTGACTGTCTCTGGTCGAGCACCACAGACATCAAGGGCAAAGTCACTCTCAACGACCACTATGAAGATATGAAAGACTTCTTCGTTGACATGTTAGGCGTGAAAACGCTAACCCTGCAGATGGTATACGATGAACTGCTGCAAACGACTTCACGGACCCCAATCGTCGAGGTCAAAAGCGCGATCTGGTCACTCAATGCGCTGCTGCAATCAGAACCGGCTACCGTGGACCCAACACCTTTATTGAAGAAGAAGATCCTTCCTGTTGCTTCCCCAGCTGGAACGAAACTACTGGTGAACGCCAAGATCGACTTCAGTATCGGTGATCGAGAGTACTTGATTGAGCAGTTCAGAGGTCGAATCAAGATGCTTCATTATGACCTGGCAGAAGTTCGACAGCTGAGCACATTTCTGAAGTGGGCAAAGCTCTCGAATCGCTACCTGTCAGAGTCGGTCAAGGAGATAACCTCAGTCGGCGGTGGAGACGTGCGGGCAGTGTCTTCGGAGACCAGAGATCTTAAGCGAAAAGCGCACGCACTTCTCCGGTAAGTACTCCTTACACATCTGTGTTATGTTGCTTACAATTGTCTTGCTTTCCAGCGTTGCGGCAACCTTCAGCAGTACTCGGTACACTGCAAACGGACCCGGCCTTTACAAGACTCTGATGTCCATCCAAACAATGGCAACAGATGACATATCATCGATTTTGAGCCTTTCGCAAGATGGTAAAGCAATCGAAGTCGAGAGCCGAGCAGGTGACGTGCACATCGACGAGCACGATGGCGGTGTCACACTCTACGTGCCTCGGAACAAGCGCAAACAGGAGTTTTGCTTCGCCTCGCCCTTGCCTATTAGCCTGGCCGATTGGCTCATGCGCGATCCTACAACGCACATCCAGGGAGGAGTTGATGCAGCTATGGTAACTGCTTTAATAACTTTGCTGGCCGTTGCTCCATCTGCTGTGGATCTCATCCTCGACCATCAGGGCATTGTGCAGGTCCCGATCCCGAACGAGGACATTCGAAGCTCCAGTGATGATGATGTATCGGACTCGGATTCTGAGGAGGCTGGAGACGATACTGCTGTGGTTAGATATACGCCTCCAGCTGAAGACCACTCACCACCTATGGAAAATGGAGTCGTTGAAGTTTACTCGGAGCAAGCAAGGGTTGGGTATGGAGCACATGGCGGCTACAGTGCCTCACGCCTTCTTCCGCATCCCGCGCACCCCGATGAGGACGACCGTCAGTATCTGGAGCTACTGAACAAGGTGGTACGGACAGCGAGCTACGCTCAATTTCCTTCCAAAGGGCCATTCGACATGTCCTCCCTTCAAAGCGTGCTATCTGGAGACGCTGTTGTAGGCTACAACGGGTATGAGTCCTGGAACAGGTTTCGTCCGAATAACCTGGCTGAGCGTAACTTCAGGGTCGGAGCTGCTGGTGAACTTTATGTGAGTTATACAGAATATGAGTCCGCGAACATGGACGCTGACCGTAGCACAGGTTTTCGAAGTCTTGAGCAGACTAAATCCTCCTCTACATGGATGGAGCCGAGACAATTGGAAGAGCAACATCCGAGACCGCGTCGCAATCCACGAAGCTTACAAGGGCTTGGGAGCTTGGGATGGGTCAGAGACCGCGGACCTCGTCTACGCTGACACCCATGGCGACCTGACGGCGATTCTTATCGATCGTGGCTATCTGGACGCTGTCGAGTGGAGGTCTGCTCGCCCGTTCTACTACATTGAAGTCAAGACGACGACTGGGCCATGCGGTACGCCTTTCTACATGAGCAAAGGCCAGTATCAAAGGGTAAGAAGAACTGTTAAGTACTTGGTGTTGTTGGTATTGACAAAACGGCAGATGATGAATATCCACGCCACTGAAGGACAGAGGGAGGTCTACATGATCCTTCGGGTCTTTGAGATCGAGTGCGAAGGTCGGATTGGTATGAAGCTCTATGTTGATCCGGCACAGTTGAAGCTTGATGAGGAGTTGATATTCATCGGCGAGAGCTGGTCGGTGATTCCAGGCACGGCGTGAGTAGATTGGTATTGCAAAAGTGCTTGAAACCGCTCCGATGGCCGATGGAGGTTGGCGCAGCCGATGGGTGACAACGGCAAGCGTGCGATGTGGATCAGCCTGCAGATAGATAAGCAAAAGAGACGATCCACCTCGAAACTTCCTCTCCTATGATTCTGGTGGATCAATTGGCCGGTGTCCATGAACACGAACAAGGTAACTTCGAGTCGCTACCTTAGCTATTCGCAGATCAATTTTCCGGGTCATATTAACGTCCGAAAAGTACAGACGACACCAGTCGTAGGAAAGTGAACGAAAACCCAAGTCATGTTCGTGCTGAATCGGCCAAAAAAGAACATCTACGACAATGGCAGGACTCGAACCTACGCCCCCGAAGGGATTTGATATCGGGTACAGCTGCAGAACAGCTCATTCGAGTCAAACGCAGTAACCACTTTGCTACATTGCCCGAGAATGGCTTGCTACACCAAATGTGATGTTGGTTGGACAAGCACAAATTCTATAACCGCATATATCACTGTAAATATCTCTGCCGAGGTATAGCCGATGAACGCGAGCTGAAGTCGAGGCGTGTGAATGACGATCAGACTCGACTTCACCTGTTCTTTTAATGGCATTGTACCATCGCCCTCCACCTGGACCTTGAACGACACTTCTCATATACCAAACGCCCTACACAACCCCATCATGTCCCACCCCCAACCTCCCCAACGCCAACCAACTGACAACGAAACCATCCGCTACGCCAAAGCCCTCGACAACACCGCCTTAGTCGCCGTCATAGCCTGTCCCCTACTCGCCCTCCTCCCCCCTCGCAAATTCGACGCATACACCTTCGGTCTTGCCGGCACAACACTTTTCTCAGCGAACTGGATAGTACGAGGCCGGACAGGACGAAGCATCCTACAGCATATCGGTGTTGGAGCAGATCAACGAGTGTACAACCAGTCCATGGAGAATGGTTCGATACCGCCGATTGAACAGGCAAGGCTTCAACGAGAGCGGCATAATGTGGGTCAGGAGGTTCAAAGGATGAAGAAGGAGGAGAGGACGGGCGTGACGGAGGCTGTGCAGAGTCAGAGGGAGGCGTGGAAGGTGCAGCAGCAGAGAGAGGTCAGGGAGGATCTTGAAGAGGGAAAGACGTTGTTTGATATGATGACGGATCAGATTTGGGACGTGTGGAATTGGGGGCGGAAGAGGGATGATGATGATGAGTGAGGACATTCGCGAACGCTACTGGATCTGTCTTCTCTAGGGACCGGATGACGACAGCATCTTCGCACACAACAGAGCAACCGGAATCATGCCCTCCTTGAAGCGGTATCGGTGGACCTTCTCGAATAGAACCTCCTCAGAAGAGCCCATCATGGATCTCGATCGAGTTGCGGACGCCTTCCATCCCGTTGGCGACTTGAATCGTATCCTCATCTCCATCTCCAGCACCTGGCAGCTCATCCGCCTTCTTCGCCTCAGCCTGCTCTTGACCGTCGAACGCTGGCTCGTTGTTGGAAGCAAACTCAGCAACAGCAGCTTTGACAGCCTCGCTTACGGCCTCCTTGATCATCGCCCTCAGTTCGTCCACGCTCAACGAGACCATAACGCCTCCCTGCGTCTGGTTACCCATCGACGGCGAAGCAAGCCTCGGATCAACCTCATTTCCAGCCGCCCCCAGCTCTGGCTCCGGCGCTGGCGTACAAACCCTCGAACTAACCTCACGCTGCTGCGGCGCCGGCGGCATCATCATCATATTCGCCTGCTGCGCCATCATCTGCGGCACAGGTGGCGACTGCATGACAGCCTGCGGAACACTGGTCGGACCACCATCCCTTGGAGCCGGCTGTGTCTGCGTCCGCCGCAACTGATACCTCTCCTGCCTTGCCCCCTGCCTCTTGACAACAGAAAACTGCTGCCGATAAAGCGGCTGTTTCGTCCTGGCCACTGCTCGGGATCCCTGCTGTCGCGGCGTGCCGAGTGGTGTGCCTTGGCGAGTGAAGGTGGGCATTGGCATCATCTCTTGCTGCTGGGGGGGCCACAGGTGGTGTTGGTCTGGTGGTTCGGAGACAGAGCGGCGGTGGACGTAATTGCGGAGAGGTGATGGTTGAGCGAAGGGACGCTCGTGCATGATGGGGTGGTGTTGGTCGAAGGGGTGAGAGAAGTATGGGAGACCGGGCGGGGCGCCGTTGGAGGTGTTTGGGGGTGGAGGGTAGAGGTCGAACATGCTTGTGTCCAGGGGGCCATGGTTGTAGCTGTCGAAGGCTGTGTGGGTACTGGTTGGTGAAGGGGTGTTGTTGAGGATCTGAGGGTCGACGCTGCCGCCGGGACCGCCCTGGGTGGTGTTGAGGTCGAAGTTGTGGTCGTCGAAGTTGTCGTTGAAGGCGGCGATGGCGCAGAGGTCATTGAAGTCACCGCCGCAGTTCTTCCAGTCATCGTCGAAGAGGGAGTTGGTGGAGGATGGCGCTGGGAAAGCGACGTTGCATGCCATGGCTAGCTCTCTTAATGATACCGATCGAGAAGCCAATGGGACCAGGATCAATCGAAGTAGAAGAATCGACGAGATCGTTTGCTCGGAGGCGCTGGTATACAAGCAGTATACAGCACTCGCTGCAGTCGAATTCACGGTATCAACAAGAAACAAAAGATGCAGGGCATGCGAACAACTGTTCGCTTCTCGCTCGCACGCACATCCACATCGCTGGAACCCACTCCCGCCTCGTCTTCTTGGTGTGGCTCCACTTCAGCACCGCTTCTGCAACAGAACTGAGACAGCAGCAACCTGGATCGGTCCAGATTGGTGGCATACATCTCCACTTCAACATCGCTTCAGCAAGAGATCTGAGACCGCATCATTTAGTCCCTCCCGGGCTGTTCACGTTGGTCTCCACTCCAATACCACCTCCCCATTGCTTCAGCAAGAACCTGAAACCGCAGCTTTCAGACCGGCCCAGATTGGTCGACTTCACACCCGGCTCTGTCGAGGTCTCGGATAGCCGCATGGAGGAGATTGCGGTGACGCGGGTTCGACGAAATGACTGGGCACTGGCTAACGGGGGGCCAGCAAACGTGTGCATTGCATTGCGTCCTGCGAACAGGTGTTTAAGACACATGAGTTCGCAGGATGCGTTTGCATGAGTTCGCATGACGGGTATGCGGGTGGCATGTGCAGGATGCATGAACTACTGGACGCCGAAGCGTTTACTACTGTTCGAAGAAGTGCCAGAAGAGTGCCTGGGCCGGCCACAAAGCAGCATGCCGTTTGATACGTGAAGGTGCCAACCTCGATGATGTCTTGATGGGTATTGTAGGGACAGCCACGGGTGATGAAGACAAGCAAGCCTCCGAAGGCATCACGTCTGTAAGCTTTCATTACTCCCGATCACCACCCACACCGCTGACACTTCCGAGGAGGACGGAACTATATACTATCTGCGAGTGACATCCCCTCGATTCCACCCGGACGGTCATGAACTTACTGGTCCCTATCAATCGTCGACAGCCCTCGGCGCGCACATTCGTGTCAAGTTCGGTCGTGAGTGCCAACGTGGACAAGAAGCTCTCGACAAGGTAGTGGCGCAAGTTCGACTAGGCAAAGTAGATCATCTGACTTCGCCGATCAATGGAAACCGCAAGAGGATCAGGACCTGCCACATCCTTAGAGAGGTCAATCCCAAGGTCAAAGCACAGCTACCTAACCCGATCTACTACGTTGTGTCAAGCAGGATTGACGCCAACCCAATGCTTTTGCATATGATGCCAGATGCCGACGTGGAGCATTGGTACGATAAGGAGTTGCACGGGACCTTTCTCGATCAAGACGCCGCCATCGCGAAAGGTCGGCGAGTTGCTGCTAAGAGAGCGTCCGAGTACGACGGCGGCATGCCAAGCGAGGAGACTGAGCTGAACCCAAGCCCCGAGTTTGCACAAATCTTTTTCGCATATCGACCACCATTATACATGAGTGATTTGACTTCGATCCAAGTACGGCGTGCGAAGAGTGTCGAAGGAAGCGAAGGCTCTAGCAGTATGGACAACGTAAGCTTCTGTTGCTGTGAGTACGTTCAAGCAGGCAACTAACTCTGTGTTGTAGGACGATGGCGTGATCTACTACATGCAGACCTTGACAGACCGCGTGGAAGAGGCCAGTATCTCGGGCCCGATAGAGACCCTCGAAGCAGTCGCTCATGAGATGCGTCATCTGTTCCTGGCGGAATGTCCGCGAGCTTTACAGACTATTGACCACCTACTCGCACAAGGACGACTTGGTACAGTTGGCAGTGTGAGCTCATATCCACTGGGAGACGATACCAGCAACGCCAAAACGTGCGAGATCATCAAAGAACACAACCCTCGTGTGAAAGCGCTGCTGCCCGGGCCGGCTTGGTTCGTCGTGTCCGGCGATGCAAACTACAACCAGCGCGTGGAAGTCGAAAGGTCGGAGGTCCATGGTACCTTTAGTAGCAAAGCCGAAGCTGTGGTCGGGGCACGAGCAGTCGGTCAACGTAAGGCAGAGGAGCAGGGAGATGGTCGAGTGGACGACGTTACAGAGAAGTCTGGCGACCCGACAGGCCTGGGTTCAATCCAACGATTGATGACCTACGGTCCGCGCAAGCTGAAGGACCGTATCAGCATGGTTGATGTACTGTATGCTGATGCGTACAAAGCCAGGCATCCTGATGTTTGAAGCACACCGTTGTTTTCGGCCAGGCGGAAGGAAAGGGACAGCAGAAGTTCTGCCTCGAGCAACATCCAAGGACTTCAGACTGACAAGATACGACCCGTAGACATATATCTCCGCTGCCAGAACAGCAAGACAACGCCTATTCGATCCAGTAAAACGCGATCCTTTTTAAACTCTATGACCCTCTGTACCGGGTACGATCGCCGGACGATCACTCCAACTTCGCGAGGCAGAGTGCCGAAAGAACATGCCAATGTGGGTGAGTGAGGTCTGAATCTTATGGATATGCAACCACTATACGCCACGACGTGCGGCGCGATCTTGCACCACGTCCTTTCTTGTGGTCGCCACGGCAACGATCAGCCTTGTTCCTTGACCACTGTGCGTTGGTTGCCTGTTTTTCGCGACTACAGTACAGAGAGCGAAGGTAAGTACAGACCCTACGAACAAGACAGGCATTTCTCCACCCTCCTCATTGATTCGTTCATCGTCCTTTCTGCTGTCATCATGGCCTCTCTGTCTTGCGCTCGCTGTCATGTGTCCGAAGACACTATCGGCCAGCCTCTGCAGCGGTGTGCGGGTTGTCGTAGCGTCTACTATTGCTCACGGGAATGCCAAAAGAACGCATGGAGCGATCACAAAGCACAATGCCGTTCCAGCCCGGCGAACGGTACTCCAGGACCATCGACGACTACGCGGACAACCATGACGATGAATCTCGGCGACCTTCTAGGATCGGGCAACACTGGCGGTGAACCTCTGGTGAGACGACTCTGGATCAGATCATGGCCGCTCAAGCACAAGGACGATCATCGCCCACGGATAAGGCGGACGTACATGGAACGTTCGGCACGGAAGCTGCTGCTGTGGCGAAAGCGAGAGAGGTTGCGCAGCAGCTAGCAGCATCGCAGAACGGAGGTGGTGAGGTAACCGATCTCACGGAGACGATGCCTGCGCCGGATACGGTGAAGACGTTCATGGTACACCGTCTGCCATCGCACGGCCAACTCGCCCTGGTTGGTGTGATGTACGTCAGTGGTACCACGCCTACGCAGTCTACAAAGTGGTGACGATGACGACTACATACGAATGACCGCCTTCCGTGTATCAACGCACCAAAGAAGCGATCGTAGCGTCCGGCCTCTAGACGCTCCTGCCGATCTTTTACTGCGCTATATAGAGACAGGAGACACATATTGAAATGTCACATGCAAGTCGCGATCAAGATTACCAAATCTGTGATATTATAAGATTTCTTGATGCTTACGTCTAGCCTCACCTCGACATCACGGGAGGATGGAGCGACAATGCTGTCAAGTAGACTTCTTAGGCCAGCAATGGTAGTACCCAAAGAACATGAACGGTCCATCGACGACTTGCTTTCGTCTTGGAACCAATGCTCGTAGAACGACACTGACCAAACTCAAGCACCGCAATTGACGATGATCGTTGAACCCACACCAGCCTCTCTGCTGGCCACAAGAATCAATTGGCTGCCGTGCCATCATCAGCTCCTACCGATGCCTCCCATCATTGTAGCGCACCGTTCACCGTTGTTATTTCGCCCCGACGGCGGATGAAAGACGGCAAAGACCCTGACTGCACAGCTCTCACCATCCGCTGCAGGCTGCTCGGTGACCTGTCCGCCACTGTGCCAAGATGCAACCCCCTGTGCAATCTGTCTAGCTTTTAGAAAGGAGGCCGCGTGATCGTTTACGGTGCCGAAGACGCCCATCACCAACACAGGCGTTGCAGCCCCGAGCGAGGTCGCGGTGTCGGATATTTTAGCCGAAAGTCGTCCTGCACTCAAGTCTCTGGCTTCCACAACGATGTAGCAGACGGGTGCCAGTGGTGGGTTTGCCGTCTTGGTGTTGACGTCGGGGACCACAAGAGATGGAAAGTCCGGGCTGCCATTGCTTGGGATGGTGGTTTCAATGAGATTGCCTGCGTGATCGTCCGAGACGGTCTCATCCGCAGTGCGGCTTCCTAGCACACATATCTCCAAATCACGGCGCATCTGCTTCGCAACGGCATCGACCGATCGGTACGGACCAGCGACTTCAGTATTGTGTATGTGGGGCGCGATTGTTCGTAGATAATAGACTGGCGTGGCGGGCTAGACAGAGACCATTAGCCACGAACAATTTTTAGTACAAGTTTCCACGCTTATACCAACCAAGGCAACACCGTCTTCTTTGATCTCCACGAGATCAGGTGGATCGGCCCCCATCCAGGACCTGGGGCAGAATCCTCTGTGCAGCCGCCAACCGCTCTTCTGACACTCCAGGGAGCAGTACTGGATGCAACGACAAGGGCACTGCTTAAGTGGGTGCTCGATTTGATCCTTTGTGTACTTACACAACGCACAACAGGATATTAGATAGCCCGACAAGGCTGTTGGAGCCATTGGGGGTAGGAAGGATGTGGAGGTGGTGGTGAAGCGTGGAGGAGAGCGGTATCACTTGCCTGACCAGTACTGTTCCAATATTTAGACCCTAACCGCATCTGTCTTGGTACGGATTCACATGTCAGATTCTGGAAACCTCGTGCCAGTAGCTATTCGATTGTTGGCAGGAGCAAGATCGAGGACGCCCAGTGTCACGCGTGCTTGCAAGAACGCAGCGCATAGCATATAGTGTGTGCGATCGCGATGTGGACCACAGTGCGTTAGACATTCAGTCTGTCCTTCTAGTATCATGCCGGATGTTACAAAGGTGCAGAGGCGAAGTTGTTGTTTAGGTGAAGTTGAGTTGGAAGGGGTTCGGTGTAGTCATGATACTGCGCGGCGTAATGATGAGTACAATATTTGATTGGGCGGAAGTGTACGACGCTAGCTCGCGCCGAGTGAATGCACAACTCTGCACTCTTCCCTTCCCCAACTCTTGCACTCTTCATATGACAAGCTCTCCAGGTAGAACAACACATAAAGCACTACACCTCGCGGTGTATCTCTGGAGTGAGGTAGTCATCTTCAACCAAGTAAAAAGAGCATCCACAGCATCCGCCTTTTTCCATTTTTACTCGTCCAGCATCCAGCCATTCCCCACCGATTCCCCTTAACACCTTATATCAGTTCCCAAGCGACCCAAGAGCGTAACAAAGCCTTCCTACCCCTAACCCATCCACCCTGCTACACACCCAACACCCCCCTGATAACCTTTGCCCCCACACAAACCCACCCCCTCCCCTCATCCTCCCGATCGAACTCCCCCCTCCGCTCCCACCTATGCACACAAACACACTCCTTAACCAACCCCTCACCCTCCACCCTCTCCCCCCTCACCTTCACCGCCACCTCACTAACCGGCATCCCCGTCATCCGCAACCAACTCCACACCTCCGCTGTCTTGCCCCCCTCATGCAGTTTCGCTACCGATGAAAGAACCTCTCCAGATAGATTGGGCATGAGATGAGAGACTTCGAGATTGGAGGCGAAGACCTGCATCCCGCGCTGAGCGGAGCGAGCGGAGTCATCGATCGAGCTGTCTTTGGTGGCGACGAAGTCGGGGGAGAGGGCGGAGAAGAGGATGGCGTTGGTGTAGGTTGAGGTGGTGGGGTTGCAGATGATGTTGAGCATTTCTGTCGTTAGGGTGCGGAGATGCAGGCAGGTGGCTTCGCAGTCGGATGTTCGTTCTTCATCTTCGGGAGTAGGAGTGGTCGTGGGAGTGGGGAGAGCGGCCGGACGTTGGCGGTTCGGGCAGGTAAGATATGTTAGGGAAGGATGGTTCAGTATCAGAGCAGCGTCGTGATATAGGTCGTTGCCGACATCGTTTCTTCCTTGTTCAATCTTAACGCGGAACCGGGAGAAGGACATGACGCGGTAATGTACATTTGTGATGTGTTCCCCAGGAAAGGTTCCGAGTACATCAGTCTGGTATATTACCAGCTTGAGATGGAAGGCGTACGAATGCGATCCTTTGGTGACGAGTATCCGTCCCGAAAAGGCAAAATACCTTAGGAAGAAGGCAACGAGGCTGAAAGGAAGTCTCCTCCCAGATCAGCCGTACCCTAATGCATGAGCAAACGCCACTAAGTCGCCTTGGCTAGTTTGTCTGAGGCCATCGATTCGATAATGCGGGAAGATGGAACGGTGACTGAGAGAAGACGAAAAGATGAGCGGAAGGGGACGAGACGATAACTGAGAGAAGAGTGCAAGTTGCTATACCACAAGGTCTATGTAACAACATGAAGAGTACCCTACGCCGTGGCTATGCACCATCATCCCCTTTGCGGCCAGTAATGCTCTTCCCGATGTCCCATCTGTCCAGCTAAAGTACAGCAAACACAAGTTCGAGAAGTCGAGAGGTCGTTCATGGCAGGGGTGTTGTACATAATTCACAGGTGGGTCCGCTCCATCTTACACTGCTTCTGCCGCCCTCATCTTCTCCACTACGTTCTGCAATCGTCTCTGCTGCTTGTCGAATGTGCAGCCAGAGCCAATACCATCGTTCAAGCACCCATAGGAAGATGCTTTAGTCCAGTATCCGCGTAATAAGCCCCGTCGCCACCGTCCGTCCACCCTCGCGAATATTAAACCTCTGCCCCTGCTCCACAGCAAGCGGCTTGTGGATCTCGCACATCATCTCCACGTTGTCACCCGGCATCACCATCTTATCCTCCTTCGCGCCATCGCTCTCCTCGGGCCACGTGATCGTCGCAGCTTCATCAGCCGTTCGGATGAACATCTGCGGCTTGTAATTGTTGTGAAAACCAGTGTGCCGTCCACCCTCCTCCTTGGTCAGGACATACATAGATGTGAGGAACTTGCGGTGCGACTTCGCGGCCCCAGGAACCGAGATGACCATGCCACGCTGCACATCATCACGCTTGACGCCACGGAGGAGGAGACCGGAGTTGTCGCCCGCGCGGGACTCGGAGCAGGACTTCTTGAAGGTTTCGATATCGGTGACTTTGGTCTTGATGGGGATGGCGTTCTTGCCGACGAGCTCGACTTCTGCGTCGCGCTTGAGGATGCCGCGCTCGACACGTCCAGAGGCGACGGTGCCACGGCCGGGGATGGAGAAGACGTCTTCGACGGACATGAGGAAGGGCTTCTCGGTCTCGCGCTGGGGTTGTGGGATCCATTCGTCTACGGCTTGGAGAAGCTCATCAATCTTGGTAACACCAATTTCAGGCTGGCGACCCTCAATCGCGCACAGAGCAGAGCCGAGGATGATGGGTGTGTCGTCGCCTTCGAAGCCGTAGGAAGAGAGTAGTTCACGCATCTCCATCTCGACAAGCTCCAACATCTCCTTATCCTCGATTGCATCGACCTTGTTGACGAACACCACAATCCTCTTCACACCAACCTGACGAGCGAGCAGCAGATGTTCTCTTGTCTGCGGCATCTGGCCATCGCTAGCTGCTACAACAATGATGGCGCCGTCCATTGATGCGGCACCCGTGATCATGTTCTTGATGTAATCGGCGTGGCCGGGACAGTCGACGTGGGCATAGTGGCGAGATTCGGTCTGGTATTCGATGTGGGCCGTGGAGATGGTGATACCGCGCTTGCGTTCCTCGGGTGCTTTGTCGATGGCGCCGTATTCGAGGTAGGAGGCGAAGCCCTTCTCGGCTTGTCGTTTCGTGATGGCTGCTGTGAGGGTAGTCTGCACATCATCTCTTAGCACGTGCCCGTAATTTTTGCTTCACTGAATCGCAGCCCACCTTTCCATGATCAACATGACCGATCGTGCCGATGTTGACGTGGGGCTTGTTGCGCTCGAAGACGGTGGCGTAGCATCTGGTCGAGTTGACATACTGCTGGGCTCCCCTGTTGCTCAGCGCGCATTGGACTGGACTACTGCTCGGGGTGCGCAGGGCGCGAGATGTGCGGAGGAAGGTACGAGCGAAAGACATGATGACCCAATACCACACCCAAGACTGGAAGGGAAAGAGGGAAGTCGATGGTGATGTGCTTCAATGGTGAACGCCCTCGGTCGTCCTTGACAATTTTGTGAGCACAGACCATCAGCGGGCATGAACTCCGGGGAGATCTTCAAGAGACATTCACTGTCACAAGCTCACATTAAGAGAGGTAAAGAAGACCGAAGAGGAGTGATGGTCTCGCGAAGATGAAGAGCCGGCCAGGATGCGCGACTTCATGGACTATGTCCTCACCGCCTTCCACATCAACACCGGGTGGAACGTCGACAACAGCTATGCCTCCCTGACCACCACCGCCAACCACTTGCTCGATTTCGATGTTCCTCACGGCCTGAGCCTGCACGTATCTTCTCTCAGCTCTCCCAACTTTGCGACCTCGTACACCCTTGGAAGCAAGGGAGTGGTCGATGGCAGTCTCAGCTTCCTCTACTCGAGTCTGGGTCAGAATATCACCAGCAGGAGCAGCCATATCCCCCTTGAGAATCTTATACGAGGGTATAGACAATTGCGGCAGCTGAGTCTGCCCAAGGCCAAGGCTTTGAACCAGCTGCAAGATGACAAGTCAAACACCAATACTGGGCGCAAAGACACCCTTCTATACGGCCGTCTATACCTCCCCAGCAGCAGCCTCGAAGCGCTCTACCTCCGCCGCCTATCACCAAACCGCCTTCTCCGCCTCAACTGTGTCTCAGACGCCACCTTACCGAATGGAGGAACAGTACTAGCTCTCCTCCAAAACGACTTCGGCAAGTACATAACCGAGTACCTCTACAGCACCGACTCCTCCCTCCTCGGTTTCCGCGGGCTCTGGAACTTCGGTTACGACCCTCGCGTCCCTCTAGATGAACAGCACGTCTCTTCACGTCCACCTCGCCACCCATGGGATCACCAGAATGGCCGACTAAGCGCCGGCGCGGAAGCCTACTTTTCGCCGATAAACAAGAGTGGTGGGATCAGCACTGGACTCCGCTTTACCACTCTTCCGATTCATTCTGGGTTTCCGTATACGATGACTCTCACGCTCAACCCGCTCATGGGGAATTTGAGCAGTAGCTACGCTGTCAAAGCTGGTCCAAATTTGTCGCTTTGTAGCCAATTCGACTTCAATGTCTACAGCTATGAAAGTGACGTCTCGCTTGGGCTGGAGCTTTGGCAGATGGGCCGGCCGAGAACTTCAGAAGAGGTTGCATGGGCGAAGGACCTGATTCGGCCTGGCTGGGGAACGAAAGTGGTGCCGGAGAAAGTGGTACCGGATGAAGATGTTACGGGCGTTCTGAAGGCAAGAATGACCGACAAGGGCAGGGCGAGCGTGGTGTGGGAATGTAGGGTCAAAGAGCTGCTGGTCACGCTGGGCGCAGGGCTGGATTTGAAGAAGAGGGAGAGTGTGGTGGGCAGGTTTGGGCTGGAGATTGCTTACTCGAGCTGATGATTCGGATCGTACGAACATCGAAGCAAAGCATGACGCCGAAGGTAGGAGGCCTTTCAACCACGTCGCCGTGCTGCGATGTCCTTGCACGGTGCTGGCATATACCTTACCAATCTCAAGTCTTCAGCCAAGTAGACGGACACTCGGTAGAATCTTCACTGGACAACGACGATGTGCCGCATGGAGAAGATTGGATGCCTTGGTGAAGCAAAGCAAGCAACTTATTGACTGCGCAATTGTCTGCAGAAACTTGAAACAGCGTCGGAGCCGCCGCCAAGTCGTGCTGTGCCTCTTTCCTACCTTACGTTATTCTTCACGCTTCAGCAAAACGGTGAGCATCAAGCAGAATCCATCGCGCATTATTTCTCTTGTTCTCTCAGAATCAGCGTCGAGCAGCTGAAGTTCTACAGATAAGGTTGCCATCATGAGTCGGATCGGTGCCGCAATCAAGGTGTTCGTGGTGAACCCAACAACGGCCTACGATATACAGCTAACGGGGATAGGCTTCTCATACTTCTCAGTGTGATCTCTTTCCTGCCTCAACTACGTCGCATCTCTACACGCAAGAATTGCGACGGCGTCTCTTAGACTTACGTACTCTTCAACCTCGTTGTCGGAACCCAACAATTCGCTCTCTACATCCACATGATCGCTTTCCAGTATCACGATGTCATGCCTGGCATGATCAACGACCCACCATCGTTCGGCGACTGGCTTAATCTCATACAATTCGGAGTCGTCTGGCTGGGCCATTTTACGCTGTAAGCTGCGTACCAGTGTACACGATCGATCGTCGACTTATTCTAGCAATAGATTCACCAACATCCTCCACCTCCCACCGTCGAAACCTTGGCAGAAACTCCTCGTCGTATCAATCTATCTCGCCCACCTCACCATCGCAATCTTCCCGCTCATCATCGAAGCTTCACTTCCGGCGCGGAGTCCGGAAACAACCATTGAACACGACCGGACTTGGATCACTGCGCTGTACTGGGGTTACCAAACTGTCTTTATCAACCCCATTGTTACCTGCATCGGCCTGCTGTCCTTGTTCGCTCAAGCACGGGAGACGTTGTCGCGTACCACGCTCGGTGCGCTTAGCCCAGCGGGACTAGGATGGCAAGCTATCGTCTTCTTCGTTGTTGGCATCTCATGGATTTTTAGGATGACGGTACCGAGTGAGTATCGATATCCGTCGATGACAGGGTTCGTGTCCTGGTATCAACTTGTTGGGTGGGCGCCGGTGGACAATCTGGTGTTTGCTTTTGTGCAGGGTGTGTTGTTCTTCCTGGCGTGGGGGCGCAGAGGAACGAACGGGTCGTTGGGCGAGGAGACTCCGCTGCTGCGATGAGATCGCGAATACCAGCGATGGCGGCTATATGAAGGATAGGATCCGAACGGCTGTAGTTCTTGCTTGCGTGAATTGACGATCCGAACAGATTTGCAACGGAAGACACGTCTCTCCAGCTCGCCTCGGTGACTACCTAAACATCGTCCAGTTTATTGCTGTCTGGCTTGGTCACATCGTTCTGTAAGCCCCCTTCTATCGCGAACACCCTCCCAACCGCTGGCTAATGATTCATGTCTAGATCCTGGACCGTGCTCACTCTACCACCTCTCAATGCAGCCCACATTACGGTCTTTATTCTCATCTACCCAGCTTTCGTCGCGATCTCCCTCCTCCCTGTCTTCGTTGAAGCTACTTTACGCCTCTTCGGCTCGTCCTTCTATCGAGATGAACTTGAGGAACCGGAATGGCCAGACGCGCTCTGGCATGGTGGCCACACCATCTACATCAGTCCTATTATTACCTTCCTCGGAGTGCTTTCGTTGTTCGCGCAGGTGGCGGAGATGACCTTCGGCACGTCGGATCTAGCACTCAGTGCGGACGGTCTGGGGTACCAGGCGGTGCTATTTGGGGTCCTAGGGTTGAGCTGGACATTCAGGTTGAGAGTGGCGTGGCTACCCTGGGAGAATTCTTGGAAGGCGTTTGGAAGTTGGTATCAGCTTGTTGAGTGGGCGGCGGTGGATGATTTGGTGTTTGGGGCGGTGCAAGGAGGGTTGTTCCTGGTTGTTTGGGCATGGGAGGGGCGTGGTAGCGTCACGTGAAAGGGGCGCTGCTGTCATGTGAAAGAGGTCGAACACTTAGAAGCTGGAATGGATGCTACCTTTCGAGCAAGGGAAGATGAGGTGAGTCCGGCTGAAGTGAGCTGGCCAGACTATAGTGCTAATGGTTCGTAGATACTTCAACACAAGTCTGTCGTGCGGTATTGGGCCGTGCTCGATGGGCTCATGCAATTTTTATGCAAATGACGTTGCCGGCATCTCAGCGCTCGCTCGGAGTCCTACTTCAATCCTTGACCTCACTCCTGGTCGTCCTAAGTGCTCTTCCCTACGCACATACATCAACATCACCATCCATCATCATGGCCTACTTTACGTATGCAAACTCCAAAGCCTCGGTTGAGATCGTCCGGGAGAAGGATGATTGCTTCGTAAGTGTACATGGATGGCCCTGTGGCAATGGAAACAACTAATTGTCTGCAGATCGGGAAGGCGGGTTTCACGATCTTCTACCTCCATCTCGCGACACCGCACCTCAACATCAGCAAAGTGTCAGGACCGTACCAGTCCATGGAAGCGACCGGCGAAGCGATATTCGGTGCTGCTGGCCAGAAGTGCGCTGGTCTCAAGCAAGCCCTCATCATGTCGACGTCAAATACATTGCGTGGTCAACGGTTGGTAACGAGGCCGAGAGAACCATCTGTCACGTTATCAAAGAACAAGAGCACAACTTCACGGGCAAGGTCACACTCCCAGGCCCGGTCTACTACATCCTGACTACCTGATCCGACACTGAGCGTGCACGCGACGGCGAATCGAAATTCTGGCCGCCAGGACTGGACACGGATGTCTGGGGCACCTTTGCCACGGAGGACGATGCAGTTATTCACGCAATCACCCTTGCCGAATGCGCGGTAGATGCCTGGGGCGAGAGCGGGAACGAAATGCGTACGAAGCTCGAGGATCTGGATGTAGTCGTGTATACGGCAGACCGTTCGCCAGTGCTTCAGCGTGATGTGACTACATTCACCGTTCGTCACGATGATGGAGCGTCCGGTGACTGAGAGAAGTGTGATCGTGACGATGCGGATGACGCTTGCACAGCATGAGCGCAAGTCGGGTCGACTGAAGCGGACCTCGTAGTAGAGAGGTAAGGAGGCTGTCATGCACATGTAGCTGAGCTTATACCCCACCCCACAAGCACAATGTCATGGGAAAGGGAAACATGGACGTTTGAGCAGAGAATCAAGTTTCTTCAATTCACATTGCGCACGCGCGCAGCGCTCGACAGCAGCATCTGTTCCCAGAACAAGATCACCACGCCGGCCTGCAGACTCAGCTATAATCTCGCAATCGATCCACACGCATGCTAAGCACACATTCGATGCAGTCCGATGCCTCGAACCCATAGTATTGGTGGTGGTTCAAGGTCTGCCGCACTTCTCCAATATCGCATACCTCACCAAGGGTATCACAGTCTCTCCAAGCACATACCCTCCAAACCATCCATTGTATCCAACCACCCGCCCATCGCGCGCACAGCGGCGTCACCAGCAACGCCAAATACTAAGATTAAGATCCACGGTCGAGAGAAGCCTCCGACCGAGTACAAACACCGCATTTGTTTCCTGAAGTCGTCGAAGAAGAGTAGAAGCAGCAACATATGATCAAAGCTCACAAAAGCATCCACACTGAATTAAGGGGGGTATATTAGTGAAGCGAAAGAAGCGCTGTTGCGTATCTTGTGGTATCGTGCGCACGGAGCGTTGTGAAGCAGGGTCGCGAGAGGTTCCCAAATTCGAGGTTCTAATCTCCTAATGCTGCTGAGGTTGACCAAGGCTATTGGGGTCGATCGTGCCGTACATGCCTAGATTGTGCATGTTCATGTCTTCGCCGGAAGTGGCATTGGCCAGCGGACTCTGTTGGTAGCCAGACTGGTCGTGTGGCATTTGTTGCATCTGGCTGGGGCTCTGGTAGACCTTCGCGTCTTGGTACACCATGCCGCTGTCCTTTGGCGAGTGGTACATGTGTCCTGCGTCCTGCGAAGGGGTGGAGAATGATACGCCGCTGTCCTGATGCACCTGCTGTTGAGGTGAATGATATGACATCGGTTGTTGGCGTCCACTCATGTCCGGACCAGTCGTGGGCGGAGACTGAAAGCTGAAGTCCCCGTTCGGCATTGGCGAGTGGAAGGCCTCATCAACCATCGGACTTCGAAACGGGAGTTGCATCTGTTTGTTGAAAGACTCTGACAAGTACAGGCCATCGTCCGTGAAGTGAGAGTGCTCTCCCGGTGTACCGAAAATGTCAGCGCTGTGGCTACGGCCAACACCGTTCAGTGGTGGTGAATGGTCGGCGATCACTGGATCGTGACTATGCATCGACAAAGGAGTGTTTGACGTGCCAATCATAGATCCTGGGTCAACCGCAAGGTAGCCAGGGTGGAATGGTGTAGCGAACTGCGTCTGATTCATCCCATCTCCCGGTGGCGCGGACGTGAAGAAGGCCGGTGTACCATACTCGCTAGGAGAGTTCGCAGTTGTCGCAGAGACCGGGCCTCCAAACTGGAAGCCAGGGAAGCCAGATGATGTGTCAATGCTCAAATTCGGTCCCATTGGTGCATAGCCATTCATGGACTGATGTTGAGGTATAGGAGCGAAGATGGTTGGGTCCTGCATCGGTGCAGGTGTGGGCTGACCATCTGGTTGGATGAGGAAGGATGGCATAGGGTGGCGAAGCATAGAGAAGTCCATCGCCGCGGGAACAGATCGACTGCGCTGGCGCTTATGGCCTCGTGGGCCGGGTGGGCCCATCAAGCCAGGGGTGTGCTCTGGTGTGAACAGGCCCATTGGGTTGTTGTGTGGATGCATCATGTGATTCGGCTGGCTTTGAGGACGATGGCCGACAGGTGAGACTGGGGCCGATACAGCGAATGAAGTCGGGTCGAAGAAGCTGTGGCGATTCTGATAAGCCTCAAGAGACACCAACTTCGCAAGCTGACCACTGAGGACCTTTGATGGACCGCCCAGATGGTGGACCATGACATGGGTGGCCTGTTGGTCTTCTGTAAAGTCGCCGCATTCGTAGAATCCTCCACTGCCTGAGCTGTCCATGTAGAACTTCGGCGGTCGGTTGAGCTCAATCACAAGTCCACCAGCCCGCTGGGAGGCACCTTCAGCAGGCGCCAAAACATCGCCTTGTTCCAGAGAAATGTTCTTAATCCACGCGAAAGGATATTCGATCTTGTAGCCAGCCGAATCGTTGTTGATGTAATAGGTGATGCAGGCCTTGTCCGGAGAGTAGAAGATGACGAGGTCCATTGTGCTCTGCCCGACCCTTCGCCATGTGCCAATGGACAAAGATCGACAGGCAAAGTGCTGAATCACGACTTTGCCACTGGCATTCTCCCCGTTCATCGCTAACATACCGCTTCCATACGGAATCATTCCAAGTCCGTTTCGGCCAAGTAGGCTGGCACCAAGCCCTTTCCCATTGCCATATTGTTGCATGGCAAGGTATTGTCGCATCGACTCGGGTATGGTGTCGCAGTCTTCGCCGCTCTCGATACTCCGCTTCGCAATGTTCTTTATCTTTGCACGTCTGCGCAGCGTTAGTGTATGTTAGGACTTACGCAGGACCATTTCTCACCTGTTTTGGAACCAGATCTGAACCGATCTCTCGGTCATGCTTATGTCCTGCGCTATGCGCTCCCTGACCATTGCAGTTGGCGTAGGATTCTTATTGAACTCAACCTCGAGTAAGCCAAGTTGGTCCTGTGTAGCGCGTTGCCGCTTTTGGTTCTTCTGTTGCTGTGTAAGGGTGCTCTTCCGTGGCGGTCGGCGAGCTGAGTGGTGATGTAGCGCAGGCGTGGACGGAGTAGATGGAGGTTGCATGCTCTCATCATGCTGCTGAGGCTGTGGTGCAGCCATGACGTCCGCCATGTTGGATATTCCGACGCTTGGCCTTGATATCAAAGCCGTTTATTTATAACGTCCTCGATGCTCGTCCTCTCGCGTTGCTAGCTGCGTTCCTGCAGTAGCAAGTGGAGTTCGTTGTCCTGGTATATCGATAGGAAGATCAAAGACCAAGTCCGTAAGCGGGCTGAGCCTCTGGTAAGAAGTATGAAGGATATTCCAGCACTTGGCGGATGTTCGAATATATCGCCACTGGCTTGAGCGGGTCGAGGTCGTCAATGTCGTCGAGTGCTGTGAAGGGAGGTACGACGGCCAAAGAGGTCCGCGTCTGGAAGGGTACAATACAAGATAAAGAAAAACAACGAATGGATGCCGAAAGGAGTGACTTGGGCGACTGCACCCGAATGGCAACAAAGAATTCTTGGGTGAAAAGAGTGTCTCAAAAGCAACAGTACCAAAGGAGTGAGGTTCTGTGCCCTGGCAGCAACGATCAACACAACAACGACGTCGAGAGGTGGGAGATGGTAGATGAGAGGGAGGGGTGAGCGAGGCGAAGTAGGAGGACCGCGTTCAGGCGTCGACACAGCCAGCAAGGAGAAAAAGCGGGCCTAAGCGCCAACGCACGTGCCATTGGACTACCGCAAAACCTAGCCCTTTTTCCCCTACTTGCAGTTGGAAACTTGAAGGCGAAAATCACCCTATTGGCTCCTTGAGTCTTCCTGCCGTGCACCCTGACCGTCAGACTTGCTCTAGCAGCACATCATGGACTCCGAACATGGGGAACGTATATTGATCTGCCGCAGCACCTCTCCCAGGTCGGAGGATTTTCAATATTGCCCCTGGAACCGACATGAACAGTCAGCGACCGCGTCGGTGCTGGCGAAACGCTACACCGCCGCGACCGGGTCGTCGGCCAGAACCGCACCATTGTTGTTGCTCGATCACCGCCCGAGCGCGATCATGTTTGACCGATCGCCCTCTCAGGTTAGCCTAGCTCGACCGTTGGCTTCTGACACCATCCACTGAGACATCAACGTCTCTTGAACTTCGAGAGCAGGTTACGCGCCAATTCAGCTCTCCAGGACAATTCCAACCGAGCAGGGTTGGAGGTAGACGTGAGGACCACAGCTCCCCTAAACGAGCTCGCAACACCCGCTGCAGGAACCCATCAGCCTTGGATGCTGAGTGGCCGGATACAACCCCGAAGGATCGACGAGCGTCGGCTAGCCCAGGAACACCCGTCGGTCTTGGCCGTGTTTCCAGGCACGTAGTCACATGATATGCACGACATCTGCAGGTCCGCAACGCCTCAGATGCCACCTCGATCTTTGGATCGCGACAACAGATTGCTCGGCTGTTCATAAGACGTTTTACCCGGTTGACATGAGACTCGAGCACGTCGACGGACGGAAACGTAGGAACGACAGCTCGGAGAATAAACCACGGGTCAACCAGGAGATCCTGGAGAAGTTGCTGCAACGTGCATGAGGTCGACGTGGGAGTGGGTCGAAAGTGTCAGGGATGGGGACGCAAGACGAAAATGCTTCGAGAGCCGCACGACTCCACCACGATACGCGCCGCACTTCACGCTGCCAAGGATTGCGTTACTCCACCTCATCCACCCTCGCCATCCTTCGAGGTACACATGTAGACACCCGCTCCGAACTCTCTCCCCTTCCAGTCTATCTACCAAAGCGTAGCATCCCGATCAAACCGCACCATCTCCTTGCCAGCATCCTCCACATCCTTCTTCGCCTTCATCCGCATATAGAAGATCGGGCAGTCGCGACTGGAGCAGATGACCTCGTTGTGCATGCTGCCCTGGCAGCGCTGGCACTGCGTCCAGAGTCTCGCGAACCGCACCTCGAGCTCGGCAACTTTGGTTAGGGACTTCTGATACAGCTCGCCGAACCTTGGTCTGCACTCCTCGCCTACGGCCCCCTCCTTCTCTTCTTTGGTCGTGAGCGGCTTCTTGCAGCCGAGACAGGTCTCGGTCTTCTTCGCAAACTTCATGAGTCCGCCCATTGTGGGTGCTGCTACGGAGATGGAGCGCGTGTGCTCGCCCGTAAGCAGTGAGGCAGCCTTCTTCTCGCCTAGGATTGGCTCGAAGATACGTCCGAGAGGTTTCGCTAGCTGATTGTCGAGGTAGTACTTTGCGTCGATTGGTAAGTTGTTCTCGAGCACGAAGATCGGGTCTTCGGACTTTTCGTATCCTTTGGAGCCAGCGGATCCTTTCACCATCACGTATGCGACACGATCACCGAGCGCAGGGGCAGATCCTGCATCACGCTTGCGCATGCGTTCTGCTAGCTCGACGTGTGCTTGCTTCGCGGCATAGTCGGCCTTCGCGAGAGCTTTTGTGATCACAAGGTTCGACATGTCGATCTTGTTCTGGAGCAGTTCGGATATGGTGTCCTTGACATAGCTGTAACAGTGTTAGCGCATTGCGTATATTTGTGGGTATAGGGGACTGACTCTTGAGCTCCCTGCACATCTCGATCAATCAGCAACATGCGCAGACTCGTCTCGATCACAGTCTGGACCAGGCGACAGTTGTCTCGCCTCACAGTCTCGATACCCTTCGTGTCCATCTTGTCGTACTTCTCTGTATTGGTCCAGTAAAGTCCTGCGTAGCGCTTCTTGTTGATCAGCAGATACGGGAAGTAGACCTTCTCGAACTCGAGTTTGATCGGCTTGATGAACTTGTCGGACACAAGATCGGCAGCTTCCTGCCCCAGCTCCATACATTTGGCCAAGTCGTTGGGTCCGAACTTCACCATGACCGAGTCAGTGTCACCGTAAATGACCTGCGCATCGTGAGTGTACCCATTGGCGATGGTGTAGTGAGCTTCGACTTCCTCCTTGGTCTTCTCAATCATCTGTCGACCGTAGGATGTTGTGCTACTGGCGATGGCGAGACATGGAAGCTTGCCGTTGGTCGCTCCAGTGAGACCGTAAACAGAGTTTGCACTGATCTTTAAGGCGAGCTGACGACCGTTGAGAATAGCTTTCTTGAAAGGGTCGGTCTCGACGGCCAGCATCTTCTTCGCTCGCTTTCGAGCGCCCAGCAGCTCCTCAAGGATCTGAGACAGCAGGCCTTTACGCACTTTTGCAGTGCAGAACATGTCCCCGTTCGGCGTGACAATGTAGTCCTCGTCTTTCTTGAGCTCCATCTTCTCTACTGCTGTCTTGTTGAGAAGCGTCGTGTAGCAGAGGTTGTGCGCCTGGATGATACTGGGATACAGTGACGCGAAATCGAGCGTTGCGATAGGCACATCGTAGTAACCCCTCGTGGGCTCGATGACAGTAGCACCTTCGTACTGCTCATCGGAACTTTCGGTTCTAAGATTCGGCACAACCAGCTGCTGCTCCAAGGCTTTCCGGAACAGCTGGCTGATGAATTTGACTTGCTGGCCACGAGAAAGGAGGAAGTTGAACGGTACACCTGTGACTCTTGCCATCTCGGTGTAATTGACCAGACACATCAATTTGTCCATGAGACGCTGCGGCAGGTAGGCATCCTTCAAACAGTACACTGCCAATCGTCGCCGAGACCCAGCGTCACCATTGAAAAGCTCGGTAATCATCGTGTGGTGGACGTCTTCCTTCTGTTCGTTCAGAAAATGTGCACTGACCGAGTTCAGGGTGTAGCTACGCAGCTGGTAGTCTCGTTGCACCAGCTGAAGCAGATCGAGCTGGAGACGTCCATTGGTGTTTGTGGCTTTGGTGTCACGGTTGCCCATCTGCTTGCTAGAGAAGTTCGTATCCTTGGCCATTGACTTGACGTTCTTGAGACGGGTCCAGTACGGGAACTTCGCAACCTTGAGGTGGGCCGCTCTGTCTAGCAGATACGGAAAGTCAAAGTTGGAGATGTTGTAGCCGATAATCACGTCTGGATCGACTTCCTCGACGAAGTCTCTCCAGGCCATCAGCATTTTCTCCTCAGCTCCGAATTCGAAGATCTGTGTGTTCACGATCAAGCCGCAAGTGTCCAAGCAGAAGACGTTTCGTACGAATGGCTTGTCTTCACCATATCGAGTGACCACGTTAGCAATCTGAATGACAGGATCCACATTCGCTTCGGGGAAGATCCCTTTGCGGCCAGCGCATTCGATATCGAAGCTCAGTACTCTCAACGGAGCCATCTTTTGCCACTCGCCGTCGATGGGATGGGCAATCAGGTCACGATAATGGCAGTGCGCTTCGATCTGACCGTGGGACTGACGGTCTCTTTCCGGAATCATATGGTACTTTGCAGGATTGACCGAAACCCAGGACATGCCGGCAAGGTGCGTGTCGATCATGAAGCGTAAGACGTATTGGATGCTATCGAAAGTGAGGACCCCGCCGTCTGCGGCCTTCCACATCCCCTTGTAATTTGCGTTGCCAGCCTCGACAGTTGTTCGCAAGCGGTTGATGAACTTGGGGTCCGTGACAGTGATCTTGAGGTAAGGATTCTTTTGGTTGCCTTGAAAGCCGAAGACGTTCTCCCGCATCACTAGCTGAACGTTCTGGATCGCTGGCTGGTGCTGGGCCATGGCAGATTCGAGGAAGCTCTTGAACGGGTCCAAATCGGTTTTCTGGAAGTTGACTGGTGCGGGAACATAGAGGTAATGAGCGAAGTCGGTGACATGGAGCAGAACAGAGTGGCCCGTCTCCGTCACACCGAACAGCTTGACAGTTGTCTTGCCGCCATGGATCGTGCCCTCCTCGGCATCGATCTGCTGGAAGCATAGTGTGTCTTTCTTCGAGTCAAAGTCGTCGAGACTTGGTCGAGCCCAGTGTTGGTCTTTCTCCGAGTTCTTCTGCTTTAGTGCTGCCAGGTCTTCCTCGAATTGGCTCTTGGGCTGACTGGAGCCAAAGTGACTGCCATTGGTGAGGTTCTTTCCAGGCGTCTTGAACTTGGGTGTAGTCTTGTCGTCGAGCTTCCGCTTCTTCGATGGTGACGTCTGCTGGTTTCGATGGGAATTGGTGGTATCCTGCAACACCCTCTTCGATGGCACCTTGGCGGGTGTTTGGGCGAGTACGCCCGGCATGTTGGGCGGTATACCGTACAACAGGCTCCGAGTATTCCGTCTGATGTGTTTCGTAAGACATTCACGTTCACGCGAAGCCAATTAACGCGAATCTGACGCCAGGCAGCATGGCACGTGCACGTCCTCCGGATGCGGAGTAACTATTCAGCCTTCGAGCTTCACAAGCGACATCTTCAAATCGGCGGAAACAAAACAAACCATCAACATCTTGCGCCGTCGGTACTGCAGGAGTTGAAGCAGCATGGGAGCTTGCAGATAACATCTATCGAAACCACCTTCTCTTTACGGCAAGATGGACGTCCAGAAGGGCTGGGGTGAGTCTTTGTGCCGGTTCGTGCTCGAAGGCAAACATTAACTTTCCCACTCAGAGATCGAGAACTCGGTCAAGCTCGTCGACCCTACCCGCGACGCTCTCTACGCGTACAACCCCGAAGCGAACCAGAAGATCTTAGACGACAAACCATGGAAGAAGGACCCCCACCATTTCAAGCACGTGCGCATATCGGCTGTTGCGCTCATCAAGATGGTGATGCACGCACGATCGGGAGGCGATATTGAAGTGATGGGGTTGATGATCGGCCACGTGGAGCGCGCAACCTTCATCGTCACAGATGCGTTGCGGCTACCGGTAGAAGGGACGGAGACACGAGTGAACGCTGCGACTGAGGCCGACGAATACATGATCAATTTTCTTATGCGCTCAAGAGAAGTCGGGCAGCAGGAAAACGCTGTCGGATGGTACCACAGTCATCCCGGCTACGGCTGCTGGCTGTCCGGAATTGATGTCACGACCCAAAACACAAATCAATCATTTCAGGACCCTTTCCTCGCTGTGGTCATCGACCCACATCGCACGATCAGCGCCGGCAAAGTCGAGATCGGAGCTTTCAGGACGTATCCAGAGGGCTACAAGCCAGAAGGGCAAGACTCAAGCTCTGACGCTGCAGTACCCATGGCCAAGGCAGCAGATTTCGGCGCCCATGCTCATCGCTACTACCCGCTCGAAGTATCGCACTACAAGTCTACGCTGGACAACAAGCTCCTCGAAGCGCTCTGGAACAAGTACTGGGTGCAGACGCTCTCTTCATCACCACTGTTCACCAACCGCGACTACGTCGCAGCTCAAATCCAAGATCTGGCTGGCAAGGCGAAGCAAGTCGAGGACGGGTTGCAGCACCGCTCAAGTTTGCATCCGATGGGACCATCTAAGGGGAAGTTTAAGCCGGGTGAAGAACAGCTGGCGAAGGTTGTCAAGAGTGCCGAGAAGATTGCCAACGAGGAGAAGATGGGCCTTATGGCTGCAATGGTGAAGGAGAAGGTGTTCGGTGCGCAGGCGGGGCAGGTCGCGCTCGCGGCCGACACTGTGGAGGTTAACAGCGTCGCCGACACGCACATGGCGGATGTGAAGGCTGCTTGATCTCCCGTCTATGAGGTCGAACGCATTCACGATGATACCCACGATTGATGGCATTGCATTACCTGGAGTTTTGCATTGTGAAAGGGCCTGGCAAGCAAGCGAGATCTTTTGCTGCCGCCATCCAATAGAGACGATTACAAATGCAGCGTCTCTCGCTGAAGGCTTCTCCACCGTTTCCTGATCTTCTGTACTCCATCTAGGGCTGCTACCACGCGGCAATCGACCTTCTCCACGCGGAGGTGTGACCTGCTTCAGCGACGTGGAGACCGTCAAGTGTTCTAGAAGCAAAGAATGCAACATAAATATTCCATAGGTCGTTGCGTGCTGAGGTGTAACTTTGGAGGCCTCGTTTCATCGAAAGCTTCACGTACCGGCGCTCTGGTAATGATGGTGGTCTCTGCGGTGGATTATATACAAGGAGCATTATATACAAGGAGGAAGGTGTACGACAAGATTCTTGGAGGAATCTGCAGGCATGATGCACGAACGGCACGTTGCAGCATTTAAGGTTAGTACCTGCAGGTTCCACCTTGCACGCTCGGCACGCTTCTGATGAGAGGAAATATCGACAACGTCTCGCAGTTCGCGGTGTTTTGTCATGCTGGTGTACCTCCAGATGTGCCTATCATTCTCGGTATGGAAGTCGCGGAGTGGAAAGACACTACTTACTACGAAGCTATTTCGAGGACAGCTCCCTCTCGAAGATGTAGACTCCAGACTTGGTCCCACTTGTAGGAAGAACTCATCATCGAAGCTCTTATCATCCTATAGAGACTCGGCAAGGTCTATGTTTCACTGCCCTGAAGACGGTACAGCCACGCAGGGGTGCTATAATACAAGCCGCCTCGTGGTGCGTATCCCCTCTTTTTAATTGGATCATTGGACTGGTTTGCGCTAGTGCCGACAAGATGGAAGGAGCAATTGACCTCACGCTATGGAGGACTCGTCGTCTGGTACGCATGTCGAAGCCATTCTGGCGTCGCTGGCACCAAAATCCCCACGCCCGCGGTGGTGATGGCTTTGGAAGATCTGCCATACCCGATCCGAAGCGAGATGTCGCTCCTTGGAGGATTTCGTTCCTGCGCGGCGTGGGCGACTGCGAGAACTCTACCTCTGGTACGGCATAGGTGGGGCATGTATATCTGGCGTCTCTCACCTCTTGCCATGTTCTCCGCAGGTCTGGTATTTCGTGTGATGAGGTGAGGCTTTGTGGGTGTTGGATACTGATGACTGCGGCTGCCATCTCGATCCCCCAACGCACTCCTCGGTGACGACGAAAGTCATGTCGACTGACGATGGCTCTATACCGGTGGCGAATCGCAAGTCGACTATCTTTGGTGTGATTATTGCTTTACAGGTAGGCAGGAAGTGCATCGCTGAGCAGCACTCATACTCACACCCTGCAGATCCTCGCGACGTTAGCTGTATCCCTGAGACTATACACCCGACTGAAGCTGGTCAAAAGTCCAGGATGGGACGATGCAGCGATATGTATGGCATTGGTGCGTCGCTTCTATCCGCCTCGCTGATGAACACCTTGATTAACAACTCGAAGGCGAGCGTGACATTAGGCACGATCTTCAGCTGTCTCAGTAAGTACAAATCACACTGCGTACGAAAGACCATCTTGCTGATCGCCGTGACAGGTGTACGATGGGGCCTCGGACAGCATATGACGAGTCTCTCGCCCGGCGACTTCGAGATGTATCTCAAAGTGAGCTCATATTTTCCCACTACCGTACGCATAGTCATGTTACTGACGAACACAGCGATTCTACGTGGCGAGTGGAAGCTACATATTCTCCACGACCTTCATCAAGCTGTCGCTACTCCTGCAGTACCTACGGGTTTATGACACTGGCACGATGAGGAAAGTGTGTTTCACACTCATATGCCTAATATCGGCATGGGGCCTGGCATTCAACTTCATGGCGTGGGTGCCATGCTTTCCAGTGCGGGCATACTGGGACTGGTCAATAACCGACGCGCGATGCTACGCTTTCGGTGGGTCAGCCGAGCAACGTCGCCTCTCCTCACCCAAGCTAATCTCTTCTGCGCACACAGGAGCGAAGACCAAGGTACCCTTTCGTGCCGCATATGTCAGCCACGCCACTTTGAACCTACTCTTTGATCTCGCAGTCCTCGTGTGTGCAATGCCAGCGGTCCCTCGTAAGGATCGCTCAAGGAGGGAGCAAATCGCACTGATCGGACTACTTACCGTGGGCACTTGGTGAGTGGCAACTAATGCTCAACACGACGAACATCGTTCTGACTTTGGCTTCTCTAGGATCGTGGTCGTCTCAGCATGGCGGCTGGGCACTATCATCGCACATGGCGCCGGGTGGGGTGGTCCAGACGAAGCGACCGACTTCACCTGGTTCTCGCCCGAGCCTGTCATCCTGTCTGCTGTCGAGGTCGTCACAGCTATTCTTGCCGCCAGCATGCCGATATTCTGGCCCGTCATGGAGGCCAAACTTTTGAGTGTCTTTGTCACGCACGAAATCGTCATCACCCACCAACCCTACGATGCGCATGGATTCGAACTAAACAGGTCATCGTCACAAGGCAGTGAACGAAGCTTGAACCGGACCGCTTTGGATAAAGCAGCTCAGTACTATCGCAGTCCGCATCTACAGGGCTACGTCGACCCGTTTAAGACGGAGGAGCAGATACACATTACACAATGCGGGCAAACTGCGAGGCTTGCGGAGCCGAACACAAGTCGCTATGAAACGATTGACTGATGAAATACATGTAGCTCGATACACAACTGAGCGCACAACATGTACACTAGTGCTCATTGTTAACCAACACTCTCATGATCTCATCCTAATCACATCGTAGTGACCCCCTTGATCAGAATATACAAGCCGTGGAGCAGGTATGGAAACGCAAGAAGGTATTGCATACTTCGCTGGGCACCGAACGAATGAAAGGTCAAACGTCTCGAACAAGTCTACGTCTACTGGAAAGGACGACTAGAACAAGACTTCTGCTTTGACAGCAAACTTCTAGCAGTCTACAAGAACAAAATGGCCAGCGCAACCCTCCTTATCAAGACACCAACCCACAACCACAACGCACTGCCATCAACATGGCACAAAACAACAGCAACAACTCCAACGGCTTCAAGAAGGCACAAGACACCACCACCAAAGACATCGAACTGCGTCACTTCCCGCCCCTCGAAAACGCCAAAGGATTTCTCTACCTCGCCGTCTCCGCCTTCCGACGAGCTGGCAAAGAATTCGCCGTGAAGATCTACGAGCCGCTTCTGCACAAGACCCTGCAAGGCGACAACCAAGAGAAGATCGAACTCGATGCGTGGGCGACGCAGACTCTGCACATCTGCCCCGCGCACGAGGATTCGCTTTTGGTGGACAAGATGGTGAAGCAGGCTATTGAGCTGTTGTGGTCGGAGGATACGGAGCTGGCGAAGGACTGGGAGGCGGCGGAGAAGGAGTACAAGGAGGATAGGACGAAGGTGCCGTGGCGTAGATCTTGATGGGATCGAGTTACTTGAAGGGGTGGAAGTTGTTGCGGTTTTATGTGTCTAGGTCCCGCCGCTGAGAGCGACCTGGGCAACGGTAGGTTCGTCAGGTCAGGTACACTTTGCTGTGTTCAATGATCGCGAAATATGTATGTCCCACGTTCTGATATTCAGCTATGCGTTCTTGTAGTGGCTGGTAGCAAAGGCTCTTCAGCAGCCTGGGTGTGTCATGCCTCGTTTCATCAGTTACCACATTTCTTAACAGCGCTCTCCAGACAGCAAAAAGAAGAAAAAAATCCATGTGGTAAGATGGAAGGACAAAAGAAGCTCTTTAGGGGTGGGAATGCAACTTACATTCTCTTCGTTGCCGCCGCCGTTGCCGTCTCCATTACTCTCGACCTTCTTGTTCTCGACCTTCTTGTTCTCGACCTTCTTGTTCTCGACCTTCTTGTTCTCGACCTTCTTGTTCTTGACCTTCTTGTTTTGACCTGCTCACCGGATCGGTTCTGATTATAGGAGACATGATAATAATGATAAAGATGCACATCCCAAGTCTTCACTTCGACTTGTACAAGGCGCAAGCGCTGACTTCATGTCAGTAAGGTATTGGAATTTAACCGTCTGAACCCCTGAAGAGCTTCTGGTCTTGAGCAATATGAGAACAGTTTATGATTGTTAATGTCTTGCTCCAGAGCACCTTCCATATCTAGCACAGATGCTATTCGGCACAGCACTACCAACATCTCTCCTTGACGCTATAGTTCTCCTCACATCGTCAACACAGCCTAAAGAGCGAGAAAGGTCAGTCTGATCTTGGGGAATGAGGTGCACTGTCATGCTTACCCTGAACCTCACTTTGCCACTCAACATATGCTCCATAGCCTCATTCGCCTTCTCAAGCGGGAACTTCTCGATCATGCACTCGACTCCATGAGTATCGGCAAACGCAATCGCCTCTTCAGAGTCGAGAGAATGCCCGCTCGGCCACCCCCTCACGCTCAGCGCATTCAGCACCATCGATACGGTATTCACAGGTACCGGCCCAATCGCCGTCCACAGCAACAAAGTGCCTCCTGGCGCCAGGCCCTCCAGAAGTGGCGTGATGATGTCCGGGTTCGGCGCCGTTACAGCGATGCAAGCCGCGCCACCCATCTTCTGCAACTCCTGTGCAGCGTCCTGGGCGTCGGTGTCGATGTAGTCGTTAGCGCCGAGCTTCATGGCGAAGTCCTTCTTCGCCGTGCCGCGGGACAAGGCGACGGTACGGTAGCCCATCTTGCGAGCATATTGGATGGCGAGATGACCGAGACCGCCCAGGCCTTGGACGGCAACGATGTCGCCTGCGATGACTCCCATGTTGCGGATTCCGTTGAAGACCGTGACGCCTGTCCCATGGTAAGCAGAAACTCAATCTCCAGAAAAGAACCCCAAGGCTCACCTGCACAGAGCAAAGGAGCGACCTTCGCAGGATCTGCTGACTGGGGAATGCGGACCTATGATCCTCATGTTAGCAATCTCTCCCCAGGACCAACTTGGCAGGTTATATATACCGCAGCCTCACTCCTCAGCGTAGCATACTGCCCATAGCCGCCCTCGCGGAAAACGCCATTGACAGTCTTGTTCGTGCACATCTGGAACTTGCCACGAGAACAAGCCTTGCAAGTACCATCGTGACCGCCGTGCCAGGCTCCGCCGACTCTGTCGCCGACCTTCCACTTCTTCTCGCCTGCAGTGGTCTTGACAATGTCTCCGACATACTCGTGACCAAGGCACTTAATTTGACTGTTGAAACGTGAGCATAGTCAGGAGCTGCTAGAGTGAGAAGGTCTTACGGAGGGCCCATATCGCCATTGAGAACGTGGTGGTCGCTGTGGCAAACACCGCAGGCCAGAACCTTCAGCAAGAGTTCGCCTTCCTTCAACTCGGGCATTGGCAACTCTTGAATCTCGAGTGGCTTCTGCTGGCCGACGATTACCGCCGCCTTGTACGTCTTGGGGAGGTTTCCTGAGGACATATTGTCTCCCTTTCCTTGTGAGTTGTCTCGTGTCGATGTTGAAGAGAGCGCTGATGGAAAGTCTTGCTGTCGTCGCAATGCTTTTGGTTCAGGTTCAGATCAAGTCACAAAAAGCACTTCTGCCCCAATCTATATACTTCTCCCTCTGCGGAGTTAAGCTCAACAATGACATACCGGAGTATCATCCGACTCTACCGCCAACATGAAACCTACCTCTATTCACACGGACAGTGCAGGCATACAGGCCACGCTCTTCCTACGCAATGCGATCGCTGCCTACGACAACTGCATTCGCCCGACCACGGCGCTTTTATTATAACGCAATGCCTCAAAGTCCGGATGGCCTGTAAGGTACAGCCTTGAGCTCCTAGGTGTGGTTCCTGGGTGGACCCAATGCACGGCAAAACAGCTTCGATGACACGCAGTGGAGCTTGTAGTTGGATTCGGCGGAGTTGGCTACGGGCTTCCTGGGCAACTCAGGAATCCGGCAGGACTTTGGAGAGCGCCACCCCTGGGTTTTTGGTGAAGACTGTAGCTTAGGGTTCTAGGGCCACCAGCACGATCAGGTACGGCCGGGATGGTTGATAGTTGATTGATCAGCGGGAGGATTTTTCACGAGATGGGTGATGGGGTGGCAGAACGCCTGATACACTGACTATGTTGTTGGGGAAAGTGAGTGTGTAGAGTCGGTGGAAAGCAGAAACAGAAAGAGGTAGCAAGGCGAGGCCATCAAGGTGATTCGGTGGGTATGGTATGTGACGTTGATACTCTGAAGTGAACAGCCTATGAACTGCTGTTCTCTTCACTAGAAAAGCTCTATAGCTCTACATCACCATCGTTCTCCCTGCCAGCCGCTCGTGCAAGCCATCATACAAGCTATACATTCTCCTCCACCCTCGAAACCACTGGCTCCGAACCCAATGCGTACACACAGAAAAGCGCTGCACACGCGAAACCAAAGCACATGCATCGCCCCCCTCGTTACCGCCCAGGTCCAGACGGTGTAAGATACCCCCCAGCAATATCCACCCACTCCGGAATACAGCTCCCTTCCTTCGTCTCCACATCCACAATATCCATATCGCATCTACATCTACACCCCACCCCGTTCTCCTTGCCAGCGTCCCATTTGGACCAGTAGTCGTCCTCTTCTTTCCAGGTCGACCACTTCGTATCCAGCGCCGGGGTACCGTAGGTCGGGTTTTCGCGAGGGTCGTCGCGGGGCCCGAAGTAGGGTGTCCGCTCCATTTGCCGGGCCGGGTTATTGGCGGGGCAGTGCTGGATGGTGGTGTGGCGGTAGCCGAAGTCGCGGAAGTAGTGGACTTGTTTTGGGGAGAGGAGGGCGCCGGCTGCGAGGGAGTGGATGGGTGCGTCGCCCCACTGTGATATAATGATTAGCGAAAGGAAGGATGGTCAGTGTAGATGGTGCACGCTTACCCGCTCCATCCAGAACCCGCCTGAGCGATCCATCATGTTGAAGAAATCCTCGTATTCCTGACTCCGGAAGAAGTCCAGTCGCGCGATCTCGAAGTTGGACCAGAAATGGCACATATTGTAGATGTCGCCCTCCATCGCCTCAGGATCAATTTCTGGGAGTGTGCCCTTGCCCGGCTCCGTGTTCATGATCTCCTCTGGCAACGGCTTCGTCTTCTCGTTCGCGTACTTCGGATCGTCCTTCGGGAGCTCACTGGGTGGAACGGTACCCGGCTTACGACTCCCATCCTGATTGTAGCCCTCCTTCGGCTCCACGAACATCTCCCATAGTCCTTGCGAGGTCAGGTTGTTGACTCGCTTATACGCCGACGCGTACCGGAAAATATTTGGCACGGTCTCTTTCAACTCCTTCACCGCGATCGTGAAGCCGTAGGTCTTATTGTTCTGCGCCATTTGCCTGAAGGGGTCGTAGGTCATGTCGCAGAAGTACTTGATCTCTGGCTCCACGCGCCAGTACCAGTCGTACTTTTGCAGCAGCTCATGTTTATAGAAGAAGCCAGAGTAGAAGCGACACATGTGGTGGTAGCTCTCCATGCCTCCGTACATGATCGCCGCATCGCCTTGCTTCCTGATGCCCTCCTTTGCCACGTTGCTGTCGGTCCAGTCTGGGTAGCCCCAATGTTCGGAACCAATTTTGCCGAATTCGACGTTGGACGAGGTGTAGTTCATCACAGTCTCCTTGAACGTGCTGTTGAAATCGCCATCGTTCAGGAAAACGTATGGGTAGTGAAACCAGCGATTGAAATGCCTCTCCACGCTCTTCAAGCTCTCGACCACGCCGTCCAACTCCTTATTCCGCGCAAGTACCACGAACGCCGCGTTCTCGCGCGGGTACGCCTTCGCCTCGGCCTCTGGGTCTTTACAGCCCGAGTAGAAGACTTTGTCGTGCTTCTCGCTGATCTTCCGTATGCTCGGCGGCGCCCCGCTCGGTATCAATCGTCCAGCGGGCGAGTCTGGATGCCGGACGAAGAGTAATAGCAGAACCACGACCACTATGCAGGGAAACAGCAGGACGAGGTAGAGCGGCACGCCAAACTTGCTGTTTCCTCGTATGCGTATTCGTTTGCGCAGGAATGTCAATGACGGAACCGCAGCGTCTTTGAGGGAGGCTTGTTGAAGTGATTTGAGGGTGGGCATCGTGTCGGTGGAGGGCATTCGTGATTTGAGGTACTCCATTGTCGCGGTTGTTTTCAAGGCCACGAAGGCCGGCGCTGTTCAGGGGTGTCAGTCGCGGTGCCGCGCACTTGTAGCCGAGCGTTCTCGATGTCGGCGGCTCTGCTGCTGTCGGGATGGCGAAAGATTCGGAGTTGGGGGCTGCGGCTGGTGGACTGCAACGAGCGGCTCGGGCGAGGACAGTCCGCAGCAACCACGACTATCTTGAGCGCAGTCGCATCAATTATCCCGGTAGACCGAAAGTGGTAGCGACGGTGGATACGGCGGAAGCGTTGTCCAGGAGAAAGGGTGGTGGTGGTGGTGTGGGTAGAAGTAAAGTGGTGTTGACCTGTTGATTGCCCTGACCCCTGCTCAATCAATCTCAAGCCTTCAAACTTCCGGTCCAGACGAAGCACGTGCTGCTCGTTACCGACTCTTCCGCTAGTTCTAGCATTTTGACGGCCAGGAGAGCTTACGTCGCGCTTGCCTTGGCGTGCATGAGATCTTGCCGAATTCGGGGTCAAAACCTTGCATGTACCGGGAGGCGGGCCACAGTCCGAAATACGCAGAATTCACGTCCAAGAGGCGATCTTGCAAGAACATAGCGCGTCGCTCCCTACTTTCAAGCGTCTCTCTGGCTACTGGTCGGAGTGGCAAAGATGCCCTTAGACAAGATCAAGTCGAAAGACCTGAGCTACGAGTCCACACTCCCGCCGTTCCTGCAGCGTCTACATGACCAAAAGGCTGGCCGGGCAGACGAGGACAGACACGAAAGGCCCATCGCTCGTCCGAAACGGGACACAGCGCACGATGATGAGGATGACCCGACTGTAGTCGATGAGAGTGGCGAGACGGTGACTATGGCCGAGCTCAAGAAGATGGAGGCGAAGGATGATGAAGCGGAGGCCGATGACCATGTCACTGGCAGCATCAAGGACGATAGCGAGGCGCTAATGTCTGGAGGTATTCAGAGTGAGAAAGGAGCACGAGCAGATTCGAAGCTCACTGCGGGTACTGCTACGAAGAAGCGGAAGGCGGCGAAGGTAGTCGGTGAGGACAGTGAGGGCGAGAGCAAAGAAGATGCCGCGAAACCCAACGACCAGGACGACTCTGCACCCAAGAAAGTCGTGAAGAAGGCAAAGAAGAAATCGAAGCCGGTCAAGCTTGCCTTCAACGACGAGGACGAACCCTGATCTTGCTTCTGGACTACGTCTACCTTTGAATACTCGAGTATGGGAACACGACTCCTGCCCACTCGAGCCACACACCAGAGGGAAGGGATCACAGTAGGTACGTCCGGAAAAGTTTTTTTACATCGCGTTACCTGATGATACCCCTCAATACTGGAGCTGTCCTACTTCTTGAATGAGGATAATCCAAATTACAATACGCAACAATACTGAACTCGCACTTGCTGTCGCTCTCCTTACTGAATGCCTGCCCATCTATAATCTAGAGAATGACCGCTAACGACGTGACTAGGTTCGCCCGCCGGACTGTTGTCGTTCCTAGGATCGCCTCTTCACACCTTCTCCATCTGCCGGATCATCGGGAATGGGAGATCGCAACGATGGTGGCAAGGTCGGCTTGAACAGTTTGTCCAGCTCGTCCATGATTCTGTCGGCTTGCTCGTGCAGGAGACGATCGAGGTTCTGATGCTCGATGAGCTCGAAGCCTTCCGTGTTGCTGGTCGCGTTGGTGGTGGACTCTTTGTCCGGTGGTCTGTCGTTTGCGCTCATCGTAGTCGATTCAGATGGTTGAGGGTATTTGGGTCCATAGCAGACTGAGGGTGTTAAAGTTGGTTGGAAAAAAGCAACGCAAGCGTGGAAATACATCTAGTGTGAAAGAGCCCCTGGTGAATGTAGACAACATGCTTGCGCGAGGTGGTCGTCCGTGAATGGAGACTCTACCGCCAGGCATCTGAACAGCCGCTCTCTCGCCGGACGACCCTGTTGTCGATCAAGCTATGCAGTTGATCATGACCCGCCGCATGTCGTGAGTGTGGACGACACCTGAAGCTGCGAGCTGGCCGCCATCGACGTCCCCTTCTCCAGGCCTGCAAGCCGCACGCCGAACCATCTTGGCTTTATAAGATCGACATGTGAAGCTAAACGAGCTCCAAAGGTTCTCGAGTTTCTTCCGAAGGGACGGCGATTCCTCATGATGGCCTTTGAGGGCTTGGAAGTCATCTATGGAGCTGATGGCCATGGAGCCGTTCGAATCGCGCAGTCCGGGTCCGCATCCGCCACCGAATGTGTCCATGATGGAAGTTGGGTATAGACTGGCTGCACAAGGTCGCTTTAGATGGCGAGAGGACCACGTCAGGAGATCAAGAAGAGGGCAGATTCAACACCGCGGATTTGGAGTCGAGGCTCCGGAGAATCAGGAGAGGCTACCTGTAGCCTTCACACATATATGGTCCACCATCAACACAGCATAGGTGCTTTGTCCGGACGATGGGGTTCACAGACACCGGACCGTTGCATCGTCTCTACCGCTAGCCGACCAAGCGGCGGTCTGTACTGTCATGCTTCATTGTCTCTCAGCTCCCGTGCACAATGTCACATTGCTCCCAAAGCCCGGACTTACGCACCGGGTGCCTGGTTCCAACAGCGGACGGGACGGATACAGCTCCCGAAAAAACTTTGTTCGTGCAGTACACGAGTGATACCTGCCCGAGAGCTGTACTGGGTCGCACGAGGGAGTTGCACGTCAATGTCATGCAGGCTCCCGCAGTGTCTCGGGAGCGTGGCCGCGGCACATGACACCACGACCCGGGGTTGCACGAGCTGGTTCTGTTCAAATCACCGAGCATGGCGGTCGCGAGCTGCAAATGACTGTTTTACCACTACTTGTGACCCTCCGCTGTCAGGGGGTTTGTTGCCACATCGGATCTATCGAAATACAGATTGCAATACTCATGCAGTTGCGCGTGCTGTCAAGACTGCGTTGATATCTCATCGCCGGCTGGAAGGTCAACGCTACAAGGCTGGAACTCTCCTCAAAGGATGGTGAATGTCCATATCGCCACCCTGTATGTCCATCATAATCCTTGGCTGATCTCATTCCCGTCGATGCATCATCGGTTCATGAGGTGGTGGGTCCCTTTCTACTTCGTATCTGTAACTACGATAATGGACTTACAATTGAACCAGCGCATGGCGTGACGGTCAAGCAAACTTCATGCCTGACGCTTTGTCAACAAGCACATGAACGTCTCTGCTAGAAGTTGGCACATGTACCACTCTGTAAGCTCATATTGATGGTCGTCTGCCTGACTTGCAGGTTGCACAATGTCTGGGCCTCCCTTGCTTCCCACGGCCGGATCTGTTCTCCTGTTCGTGACAGCACCGTCGGCAGACCACTAAACCGTAAACCGCTCCCAGCTGCATGTCAGCGACTGGCAGACCGGCTTCACGGAGCCCGGAGTATGTGAAAGAGAACACCTCGTCACTGCAATGTAAAGACGGCCCCTAGCCTATTCTACTGACCGTCCCACTAACCTCCACCGAAAACAACGGCTGGTCTTGATTCTCAGCCACAGAGGTCTGGGACTGAGTCCGCAACCGCTGATGAACGTGATCCACCTGACTTCTGCTTAGTCCCTGACGACAAAAGCGTTGCTGAAAGACTGTTATTCTGGCCGAAATATGCTTGATGAGAGTCGAAAGGATAGGCGCAACGTCCTCAGAACCAGGAAGGACGATAAAGTCCGGATATGGCCGCTAGATCAGGATGCTGAGCAGTGGCTGATATAGTGCGAGGAGGACAAGGACAAGTGCGGACGGCTGGTAAGGTAGGAGTCCGCAGAGGATGCGCCGTCTTGATGGAGGATCAGAAGAGGGTGCGCAGGGATGCTGCGATCCAGAAGGCCGAGAGGAGGGAGGCCATGTGTGAGCGCTGTTTCACTGCGGGAACGTGAACCTGAGCAGAAAGATCGAGCTCATCAGCTCGAGTCGAGAGTGCTGTGGTTCCTCCCTATCTACAAGTACACTACGCTATGCAATCATGCTCGTACGCTCATAACTTCGTTAGTTTGCTCGCTCATCCAAATGCTTTAGGCAAAGAACTCTTTGAAGAAGAGATATGCTTTTTCGTGGAAACCCTTTCTCTCCCACCCATCTCAATGGTATGCGCGAAAGTGTCTGTTGCACGCCATTTGCTGCTTCTCATGGCCGGAACTTCTTCCATCATCTTATCGACTTGCTCGAGCGTGAGCGATTTCGTTTCCGGCACGAACAGATAGGCGAATACGGCGCACATAGCGCATGTAGTACCCCAGACCTACAGATGATGTTAGCGCTGCCAGGTTGTACTCAGAGCAGAGATGGGAAGATGCTCACGAAGAAGACCTTTCCGCCCAGATTTCCAGCCCCTTCGTCAACCATGTAAGGTACGATAATGCCGATGACACAGTTCCAAAACCAATTTGAAGCTACACACCAGAAGGGTGAAGGGTTAGCAATGTCTTGACTGACGCAGACAACTATCGACGAATGCCCGTTTTCTCATCAGTCCTTACCTGTCGATAACGCAACTCCCTTCGCTCGTATCGGGAGCTGATAAATCTCTCCGATGACCACCCATGACGCGGGACCCCATGTCGAGGCGAAGAAGAAGATGTAGATGCAAACGAACACAATCAAAACGTAGTTAGCCGTCTCCGAATTCGCATCGAGCGTCCAGACTGCCGCGATTACGAACTCGCACACTGACATTGCCACTGCGCCCCAGATGAGAAGTGGCCGTCGTCCATATCGCTCGATGGTCCAGAATGAGACGGGTGTGGAGCAAACGTTGACGACTGTCGTAACCATGGAGATGAGGAAGATGTTCTTGAGCCCGATGGTCTGGAAGAAGGTGGTGTTGAAGTAGATGATGAAGTTGATACCCGTCAACTGCTGGAACATCTGGAGTGCGGTGCCGATAAAGACCTTGCGGACGTTCGAGTTCCGGTTGCCAATTCCTCCTCTGAAGCAGCCGACCCATGTGACTTGTCCGACCTGTTGCTCGAACTCGTAGTTGGCCTGGATCTCGGCTAGCTCGTCCTGTAGCTGATCTGATTCCATGGGCTGGCCTCGGACGCGAGATAGGGCGCGAATGGCGAGGTCCAGCCGGCCCTTCATGACGTAGTATCTTGGCGATTCGGGTAGCATCATCAGACCACCTGCCAGGATGATAGCCCATACGAACTGTATCGCGATAGGGATCCTGAAGGCTCCAGTGTCTGTCCTGGAGTGGGTACCGTAGGCGACGCAGCTTGCAAGCATAATGCCGATCGTAATAGCAAATTGGTAGCAGGAGACAATCGCTCCTCGGACCTTTCTTGGAGCGACCTCACTCATGTAGAGGATGTTGATAGCGCTGACGAAGCCCACACCCAAGCCTGCAATTAGACGGCCCATCACCAGAGCAGTAACCAGTGTGGCGCACAACTGAATTGCCACACCGACACAAAAGACTCCACAGCCAGCAATGATTGTTGTCTTCCGACCTATCCTGTCTGCTAGGACACCAGACAGCAGCGCTCCGAAGAACGTACCCGCCGACAGGATCGATACCGTCAGACTCTTTTGCCAGGTCCCGTAGAAATAGCCGGTGCTACCGATGCCGAGAGGAACAGGATGGCCGTACTCGAGCTTGAATTGTCTCATGGCCATGACAGAAGCTATGTAGCCACTGTCATATCCAAAAAGCATCCCCGCAAATGCTGCAAATGCGCACATTAGGTAGGCCTACGCATGGTCGGCATGGTCAGCATAGGGCCTTCTATCAGCCATGTCGGAAACCTTGCCTTCGCTGTGACCGGCGCTTCAATCCGCTGGATCGAGCTCGGCGCAACGCCAAAATCGATCACCTCATCTTGACCAATACTGCGGATCTTCATCCTGTCGCGAGGGAATCGCGGGATTCGCGGCATAGCAGTAGCCGTGGCATCAATGTCGAGGTGTTGTTGGAGTCATGAAGTGTACGAAGCGGAGAACGACAGCTTGGAACGGATCGCCGCAGGAACCACCGGGTGGCTCCACCGTTTTTGTGATCCTGGTCGACAATGGAATGGATGCGCAAGGTGGGGTGCCGTTGGAATGGATTCCAGACTCGAGGATTCGAGCTAACGTTTCTAGCTTGTGGGACACCCCTGTGGGTCATAAGGTTAGGGACCGGCTATTTGCTGCGTTCCTTGAGCTAGCGATCTTAATCTTTCTTCCTCCGCAACTCAGCCGTCGTCGATCAGTTCATCGTATTAATGAAGACCCACCCGAATGCCAGCAAGAGCGGACAGCTTGGAGCCAGCATATGTTGTCTTTCATCCTCCACACCAGAAGGATCCACACAACCGCCCTCGATCCTGAAAGACTGCGATGTGTGCGTGCGTCGGAGGAGCTTCGCGATAGACGCACTTGTGCGCCGCTACTGACGCCACCACCTCTGCAACGTCTGAGCGCTCCTTCGACAGCAATTGGTGGACGTGTCGCTCGTGCAATCACTGCGCAACAGAGCAGTCTCCAGGGGTGCCTTGTGCGCTGGACGTTTGCGAAAATGCTCGAGAGTCTTACCACATTGTATTACGCCAGCTCAACGACGGTGTCCGGTGGAAACGTCGCCGCTTTGATGTACTGTACCGGTTTGTGGGCGCCAAATGGCGTCTCGAGAGCGCTTCAATGTCGGCAGCGAGTCATTCATATCCGAGCAGGTGGCGCCGTGAAACCAGGTATCTCAAAGGAAGGGTTTGACGCTACGGCTGTTCGCCAGCAGATTCCGTGGGTGACAGCCAGTATTTCACCCGGGTGCAGGCATACGACGCGGCAGTATATGGTATGTGTGTCCTCCGTGCTGCTAAGCATGAACAGCTATATAACCCGGTAACCTGTTGTTTTGATGGGTAGGAGGGATGATTTGATGAAGGAGGTCGTGTAAGCATCGCCTGTTCTCAAATTGCCCCTTCTCGGACCGTGCAAGAATCCTACTACAGCGCTCAGGCAGCGCCCTCAAGCCTCTGATGACTTGGTGGACCATAAGCACGCTGTTGCGGCTTCGACCGTTGCAGCGCGCGTTGGATGAGCCGAGGTCCAAGCGGAAGTCTATCTTTCGCGGCTTGACTTCACCTTCGGCTGTACGGATCTCTGCACCAAAAGTCTTTGGGCGAACCGTGCGCAGGTGAACGGGAGCTATTTTATAGCGTCGATATGGCCTTCAAAACATGATTAAAGGCTATAGTTGACCCGGTTCAAAGCTAGAATAGTTGTTTAGTCAACTCCCTTAACATACAGCTGTCGAATTGATTAATATCGGGAGCGCGAATATATAGCTATCGCCACTGCCGCCGCCCTGCGCGCATAGGCCACCTAAGGACTTTTGGTGCGGAGATCCGTACAACAGTCGGTGCATCGCACGGGATAGCTGCATCGCATTGTCCTTGAAGTCGCGCAATGCCACCGCCGCACGATGGTAATCAGTACACACCTTTCAAAGACCTGATCAGAGTCGAGCGCATCGGCGAGGACACCTACCGCTCGATCGCGCTTCCCTTCTCCCCCGGAGGCCAGCTGCCCAATGCAATCGCGAGATCGTACGGCGGTCATGTATATGCACAGTCGGCGTGGGCAGCATGCCAGACGGTAGATGCTGGTTTCCTACTCTATGTATGTAAGTGTACATATGCGGTCGAGATGCCCACTGTGTGTGTAGAAGAGGTTCGGATCGTTACCCATCTCTGACACCTTTCCAGAATGTAATAGGTCACTTTCATCTGCCCGGCTCTCGCACTACTCCATTCATATACCACGTCAAGAGGATACGAGATGGGCGGTCATTTGCTTCGCGGGAGGTTTCTGTGATGATCGAAGGAGATACTGCTGGGCCCGTTTTCACATCTACCTGCTCTTTCAAGAAGACAGAACCCAGCATATTGGACGTTCAAGAGCCTGTAGATCTATGGAAGGTATACGGAGCCTCACTGCGGAATAAAAGGCCTGAAGACTCCGAAGAAGTGCCTGGCGTCGATGTTCCGTGGTATTGGAAACTTCGTAGCGAGACAGGCCAGAATGATGAGTTTCCAGGATTGGACATGAGGAAAGCCGACATGACGGAGTACAACAGGGACAGACATCCGCTGGAAAGGAAAGGCTTGATTTTCTACCGTGGTGTTGGGCATCTACCGCAAGATCCGAACCTGCATCTGTGCGCTCACCTTTACGCCTCGGATCGCAACAGCTTATACATCGTCACGAATCAACTAGACGTCGGAGATCTGTACACCCAGATGAGCAGTCTCGTGCATCAAACCAGCTTCCACGGAAACATAGAAAACCTGATGTTTGGTCCTTCGAAGAGCGACGACAGTCAAATGGACGATTCCAGCGAATCTGGCAGATGGTACTGCAAAGAAGATACTACGTTACGTGTTGCCAATGGTCGCGCAATGCTTCATGGCAGACTGTTCGCATCGAATGGAGCACACATCGCTACTGCGACCCAAGATGGCTTGATTCGATTTGCCAAGAAACCTGATCCAACGCCAAAAGAATTGGCCATGATACGGGAGCGAGAAGCACGATGGCCGCCGAGAGGTAAACTCTGAAATATGAGACGTACTTGCTTTACACGAGAGCAATGATCAGGTGTGGGAGGTTCGGTGCGTTGCAGCCTGGCTGCGGATAATGATACTGCCTTTGGTGAGCCGTCTTACAGCGCCTTGCGCCAAGCCTCCCTTACATGTAATATCCTGCCCTGCTATACTGATACAAAGGCAGTATTCCGAAGATCTGCCATTGAAGCCGTTCTGGGGCTCACATATTCGCCGCATTGAGGTGTCTCAAAGTAGTGACCCTTTGTCTCCAAAGTGCGAACATGAAAGAACAATGCTGTTCCGCGGGCTTCAAGCTCACCTCACGGCTTCATGTAATTGTCTTACATCCTATTGTCTCTCAATTGAATCTCGCCATCCCCTACAATATATTCTACATAGTCTCCTATTGTCTCAGACAGGCAGTTGAGACCAGGTCGCTGTCTTAGACAATAGCTTGGTCGATGGTCTAACTCCACGTCAGTATAAAGCGATTTTTTCAGCGCATACTAGAAAATCTCTTTGGGTATCGAGAAGTGGCAGGAAGAGAGCATATCAACTTTCAGCAACAGCAGCAGCAACCACGTCCACCAACAGTCAAGATGACCAAGCCAAGCCAATTCAAAGCATATGATATCGACCGCAAGAACCCTCACACCATCGACGCTCCACCGGTCAAGTTGCACCAACATCGTTTCGACAGGGGAGATTGGGCGGTCAGCACGAGACGCGGCCCAGCAGCAAACACCAGGGCTGCCGCGACCAGAACAGACATGTGCACAATCAATCCATACGTCAATCAATTCAAGACGGTGTTACCATGACTAACCTATCAATCAAGTCAATTTGAAGGGCCTTGATTAATTAGTATCTTGTCAATCGAAGTGGTAGTGTTGGTGTATAGAAGTAGCTACCCTAACCCTTACCCTAGCTACGCGTAATTGCTATACTACCTACGTATATTGTAGACTATAAGCTAATAATAACACCTTATAGAGAATAGAAGTACTAGAATTCAACGATAACCTTCCTAATTAAGCTAGCGCGTACGTCGCGGCTATATCCGCGCTATATAAGCTAATCGGCGTAAAGTACCTCCGCGCCGCGCTTAATCCTTACCTTCTAGCGTCTCGTCGCGTATTACTCTATATCGATAATACTAACTTTACTACTATAGTATATAATAACTATAGATAGTAAGTCTACTAGCGACCTCTTAACCGTACTAGCGACCTCTTAGCTCGAGGTTCTAATACTCTTTAGCGCGCTAGCGAGTTTGTAAGCCTATATAACGAGGCTCTAACCTAGCTACCTCTAGTAGTAGTAGGTTACGAGTAGGTCGACTAGTAATAGCTCTATAGCTATAGGGTACTAATAGATAAGTAGGCTAGTAATAGTTTAATATATAAGGTATATAGAGGGCTTTTAGAAGGCTAGCGCCTTACGTAGATATCTACTAGATAAACCTACTAGCTCTACTAGCGATACTACCTTACTAAGTATACTACTAATAACTTTATACTATACGTATTTAAGACTAACGTAATAAGTAGCGCTATTATATACCTCCTTAGTAAGTATAACGTAGATAAGTATAGCGCCTAGCTAGTTAAGAGCGAATAGGTAAACAAAGGTAGTTAGCGGAGTAGTAATAGTACTAAGGCTTTAGCTATAGCTAATCTACTAGCTACTAACTAGAATTATAACCTCTTTAAGGTAAGGCTATACGAATAGCTTATTAGTAATAACGTAGCCTTTAACTAGCTCTAGAGTAAGTCGTTTAGAAGGCTCCTTATCTACCTTAACCTACGTTATAAGCGCTAGATTCTAGACTAGATAACTACTAGCTATATTATTAATTAGATTTACGACTAATCACTTAGTAAAGTAACTAACTAGCTAGCTACTATAGTTACTTATATTAACTTCTCCTTCGATCTATAGACCTCTAGTAATAAGCTCGCGTTACTTAGACTATACGCTTATTATATTAACGTAGTTAGTACTTTAATAACTACTCTTCTAGCTCTACTAAAGTAGGTTAGCTAGTATACTAGAGCTAATATTATAGATATAATTAGTAGAATAATTACTTACTTTAACCTAGAGGATAACCTTAGCTAGTTTATAACCGATAACGCTTTAAATAACGGTACCTATATTAACTAGCTTACTAAGGAGTACGAGTTTTTACTAGAGGAGTAATAGGTTTACTGTTACGGCTATATCTTTAACCTTATTAGCTAAGTAGCGTTATTTAGTTATAACTAGGAGGTATTTAGTACTAACGTTAACTAGATAGAGCTTAAAGAATAATAGCTATTAATATAGCGACGTAAAGGGCTAATTAGTAAGCTTTATAATGTAATATACTAAATAAACTAGTTACCTTAACGCGTTATAAGGTTTAAGGAGTACTAGCTAGCTATAATTACTTTATAGATACGTCTAGATAAGGCTAAAGAGACTTACGAGCTTATTACTAACGTTACTACTTAGTAGAATAGCTT